>OGJH01000013.1_pt1 | contig 205627 bp, 175 predicted proteins | sample 1572021 | NCBI WGS metagenome assembly OGJH01 (sample SAMEA2582098, study PRJEB24529) | metagenome | biome: Human gut stool | place: China | collected 2011
CGAGCTGGGTTCAGAACGTCGTGAGACAGTTCGGTCTCTATCTATCGTGGGCGTATGAAATTTGCGTGGCTCTGACACTAGTACGAGAGGACCGTGTTGGACTGACCTCTGGTTTACCGGTTGTGCCGCCAGGTGCATTGCCGGGTATCTAAGTCGGGATTGGATAAGTGCTGAAAGCATCTAAGTACGAAGCCAGCCACAAGATTAGATTTCTTTTAGGGTCGTTGTAGACTACAACGTTGATAGGACGCAGGTGTACAGGTGGTAACATCACAGCCGAGCGTTACTAATTGCCCGATGACTTTCTTTTATTGTCTTTTATGGTTTATATATCCGTTTAGCTTTACTATCGGTTTGATAGACGGCTAAGTTTACTTTTGTACATTATGTCTGCCTTATTCAGGTGACTATAGCATCAGGGTTCCACCTCTTCCCATTCCGAACAGAGAAGTTAAGCCTGATCACGCCGATGGTACTGCGTAACAGTGGGAGAGTAGGTAGTCGCCGTTTTTTTCAGAGAGTTCATCCCCTCGGGTCAGAAGACACGAGGGGATGACTTGTTTTTGGGTATAAGCAATATCTCCTGATAATCTTTTTATCGGCTTCATCCCATATACTCCTGACTCAATCTTCATTTTTCCGGTTTTATCATAATTCAATGTTTGATGTATTATCAGACTGTTTATCTTTGCCATCATCTGAAAAGATGAAACGGGAAGATAAATGTGTCGGGATCGTCATAACCTTTACTTTTGGACGCTTCTTTTCGCGATTACGAACAGTTTTCTTCCTCTTTTCTCTTTTTTTATCAGATTGAATTTTGTACTTTTGGCGAGAATCTGATGAGAAACACTTAGATATTATAATATAAACTTCTAAATAGTCCGTGAATATGGAAAACAAAATTCAAGAGTTGACCGATAAGATTTATCGCGAAGGCGTCGAAAAAGGTAATGAAGAAGCCCGCCGTCTTATTGCGAATGCTCAGGAAGAAGCTAAAAAAATCGTTGAAGATGCCCATAAAGAAGCTGAATCAATTATTGCCACCTCTCGTAAATCTGCCGATGAACTGACAGAGAATACCAAATCAGAGTTGAAACTGTTTGCCGGTCAGGCAGTAAATGCGTTGAAATCAGAAATAGCCACTATGGTAACTGATAAAATTGTGACCGCACCGGTAAAGGAGTTTGCACAGAATAAAGATTTTCTGAGTGCTTTTATCGTAGCTCTGGCTTCCAAATGGAGCGTAGACGAGCCGATTATCATCTCAACTTCTGATGCGGAATCTTTGAGAAAGTATTTTGCGGCCAATGCTAAAGCATTGTTAGATAAAGGTGTTACCATAGAACAAGTGAATGGTATTAAGGCATTGTTTTCTGTATCTCCTGCAGACGGTTCATATAAAGTGAATTTCGGAGAAGAGGAATTTATGAATTACTTTAAAGCATTCCTGCGTCCTCAGTTGGTAGAAATGTTATTCTAAAGGGATGCGTTATGAGTAAATATTATTACTTGGTAGCCGGTTTGCCGGAACTCACACTTGAGGACAGTAAGCTGAGCTATACAGTAGCTGATTTTAAAACGGAAATTTACACGGGCTTGTCAGCTTCAGATCAAAAATTAATTGATCTGTTTTATTTGAAGTTTGATAATGCCAATGTACTGAAGCTTCTGAAAGATAAGGAAGCCGCCATTGATACCCGGGGAAATTTCTCCGCGGAGGAACTTGCTGAATATATCTCTGTTCTTAAAGAAGGAGGAGAAATCAGTACTAAAGAATTTCCTGCATATCTTGCTACTTTCATTTCCGACTATTTCAATACTCCGGCAGACAATGCTGTTTTACTGGAAGATCATCTGGCTGCACTTTATTATGATTATGCAATGAAATGCGGAAATAAGTTTGTGGCTTCCTGGTTCGAATTCAATCTTACAATTAACAATATCCTTGTGGCATTGACCGCTCGGAAGTATAAATGGGATGTTGCCCGCAATATAGTGGGTGATACGGAAATATGTGAGGCTTTGCGAACTTCCGGAGCCCGTGATTTCGGACTTTCCGGTGAAGTGGATTTTCTGGATCAGTTAGTGAAAATCAGTGAAATAACAGAACTGGTAGAACGCGAGAAGAAGTTGGATGCTTTACGGTGGAACTGGATGGAGGAAGCTATTTTCTTTAACTATTTTACCATCGAACGTATTTTTGCTTTCTTATTGGAACTGGAAATGATTGAACGTTGGATCTCTTTGGATAAGGAAAGAGGAAATCAACTGTTCCGCAGTATCATAGAGTCACTGAAGAATGAAGTGCAGATTCCCGCAGAATTCAGGTAATCCTGCCAAACTCGGATAAATAAATTAAAAAAATATATGGCAACAAAAGGAACTGTTAGTGGCGTTATTGCCAACATGGTGACCCTCGTCGTTGATGGACCGGTAGCTCAAAATGAGATTTGTTATATCTCAACCGGTGGCGATAAATTAATGGCGGAGGTGATTAAGGTCGTAGGTACACATGTATATGTTCAGGTGTTCGAAAGCACTCGTGGATTGAAAGTGGGGGCCGAAGCCGAATTTACCGGACACATGCTTGAGGTGACCTTAGGTCCCGGTATGTTATCGAAGAATTACGATGGTCTGCAAAACGACCTTGATAAGATGGATGGCGTATTCCTGAAGAGAGGACAATATACCTATCCGTTGGATAAAGAAAGTGTGTGGCATTTTGTTCCCCTTGTCAATGTAGGGGATAAAGTGGAAGCATCTGCCTGGTTAGGACAGGTGGATGAAAACTTCCAGCCATTGAAGATCATGGTACCTTTCACGCAGAAAGGTGTTTGCACGGTGAAATCGATTGTACCTGAAGGCGATTATAAGATTGAAGACGTAATTGCTGTTTTGGCAGACGAAGAGGGAAACAACGTTGAAGTGAATATGATTCAAAAGTGGCCGGTAAAAAGGGCTATGACGAATTATAAAGAAAAACCGCGTCCGTTTAAATTGCTTGAAACCGGTGTACGTGTGATTGACACTGTCAATCCGATAGTAGAGGGGGGGACAGGATTTATTCCCGGTCCGTTCGGTACAGGTAAAACCGTACTTCAGCATGCTATCTCTAAACAGGCAGAGGCCGATATTGTGATCATTGCCGCCTGCGGTGAACGTGCGAACGAGGTTGTGGAAATATTTACTGAGTTCCCAGAACTGGTGGACCCACATACGGGACGTAAGCTGATGGAGCGTACCATTATTATCGCCAATACTTCGAACATGCCGGTAGCGGCCCGTGAAGCTTCTGTGTATACGGCTATGACGATTGCCGAATATTATCGTGCGATGGGATTGAAGATCCTGTTGATGGCAGACTCTACTTCCCGTTGGGCACAGGCATTGCGTGAGATGTCGAACCGTATGGAAGAGTTGCCCGGACCGGATGCATTCCCGATGGACTTGTCCTCAATCATTTCTAACTTCTACGGTCGTGCAGGTTATGTAAAACTGAATAACGGTGAGAGTGGTTCTATTACCTTTATCGGTACGGTATCTCCTGCCGGAGGTAACCTGAAGGAACCTGTGACTGAAAATACTAAAAAGGTAGCCCGTTGTTTCTATGCGCTGGAGCAGGATCGTGCCGATAAGAAGCGCTATCCGGCTGTGAATCCGATCGACTCTTATTCTAAATATATCGAATATCCTGAATTTGAGGCATACATTGCCGAACACATCAACGACGAATGGATCGGTAAAGTGAATGAGATCAAAACGCGTTTGCAGCGTGGTAAGGAAATTGCCGAGCAGATCAACATCTTGGGTGATGACGGTGTGCCGGTAGAATATCATGTCATTTTCTGGAAGTCGGAGTTGATTGATTTCGTTATATTGCAACAGGATGCATTCGATGAAATTGACGCCGTTACTCCGATGGAGCGCCAGGAAGCTATCTTGAACATGGTGATAGACATCTGTCATACGGAATTTGAGTTTGACAACTTTAATGAGGTTATGGACTACTTCAAGAAGATGATTAACATCTGCAAGCAAATGAACTATTCAAAGTTCAAATCGGAACAATATGAAGGTTTCCAGAAGCAATTGAAGGAGTTGGTTGCCGAGAGAAGTGTCAAATAGTGGATTGTAACTAAATTGTAAATAATAACATGGCTACAAAAGCATTTCAAAAAATATATACTAAGATTACTCAGATTACCAAAGCTACCTGCTCGCTGAAAGCTACAGGGGTAGGTTATGATGAGTTGGCCACTGTGAATGGTAAATTGGCTCAGGTTGTAAAGATAGCCGGTGACGAAGTGACTTTGCAGGTGTTTGAGGGTACGGAAGGTATCCCGACCAATGCCGAAGTGGTATTTCTGGGTAAATCGCCTACGCTGAAAGTAAGCGAGCAACTGGCCGGACGTTTTTTCAACGCCTTTGGTGATCCTATCGACGGAGGACCGGAGATTGAAGGACAGGAAGTCGAGATCGGAGGCCCTTCTGTGAATCCGGTACGCCGTAAACAACCTTCAGAACTGATTGCAACCGGTATTGCCGGTATCGACTTGAATAATACCCTGGTTTCCGGTCAGAAGATTCCTTTCTTCGCCGATCCGGACCAACCGTTTAACCAAGTGATGGCGAACGTAGCATTGCGTGCCGAAACAGATAAAATCATTCTGGGAGGTATGGGTATGACAAACGATGACTACCTGTATTTTAAGAATGTATTCTCCAATGCCGGTGCGCTCGACCGTATCGTCAGTTTCGTGAATACCACGGAGAACCCTCCGGTAGAACGTCTGCTGGTACCGGATATGGCTTTGACTGCGGCTGAATATTTCGCAGTACAGCACAATCAGAAAGTATTGGTTCTGCTGACCGATATGACTTCGTATGCCGATGCTTTGGCTATCGTGTCGAACCGTATGGATCAGATTCCTTCGAAAGACTCTATGCCGGGCTCTCTTTATTCGGACCTTGCTAAAATCTACGAAAAAGCGGTACAGTTCCCCGATGGTGGTTCCATCACAATTATTGCCGTGACTACGTTGTCCGGCGGTGATATCACGCATGCCGTACCCGATAACACCGGTTATATCACCGAAGGACAGTTGTTCCTGCGTCGTGATAGCGATATTGGTAAGGTTATTGTCGATCCGTTCCGTTCATTGTCCCGTCTGAAACAGTTGGTAACCGGTAAGAAGACCCGTAAGGACCATCCACAGGTGATGAATGCTGCGGTACGTCTGTATGCCGATGCCGCTAACGCCAAGACGAAGTTGGAGAATGGTTTTGACCTGACCAATTATGACGAACGTACTTTAGCTTTTGCCAAGGACTATTCCAATCAGTTGCTTGCCATCGACGTCAATCTGGATACGACAGAAATGCTGGATGTGGCATGGGGATTGTTCGGCAAATATTTCCGTCCGGAAGAAGTGAATATCAAGAAGGAACTGGTAGATCAGTATTGGAAAAAATAGTAAATAAACGAGATGGCTATAAAGTTTCAATATAACAAAACCTCCCTTCAGCAGCTCGAGAAGCAACTGAAAGTGCGGGTGCGTACCCTCCCGATTATTAAAAATAAGGAGAGTGCCCTTCGCATGGAAGTGAAGCGCTGTAAAAGCGAAGCTGCCGATCTGGAGGAAAGGCTGGAAAAACAAATCCAGGCTTATGAAGCCATGTTCGCACTTTGGAATGAGTTTGACACCTCATTGATAAAAGTAAATGATGTTCATCTTGGTATCAAAAAAATAGCCGGTGTAAGGGTGCCTTTACTCGAGAATGTAGATTTCGAGATTCGTCCGTACAGCCTGTTTAATGCTCCCAAATGGTATGCCGATGGTATACATTTGCTTAAGGAGTTGGCGCATACCGCTATAGAGCGTGAGTTTACGCTGGCCAAGCTGGGCTTGTTAGAACATGCGAGGAAAAAGACCACTCAGAAAGTTAATCTTTTTGAGAAGGTACAGATACCTGGTTATCAGGATGCTTTGCGTAAGATAAAACGCTTCATGGAAGATGAGGAGAATTTGTCTAAGTCGTCGCAAAAGATTCTGAAATCACAGCAAGAAAAAAGGAAGGAGGCAGAGGCATGATTACAAAAATGAAGAAACTCACATTCCTGGTTTATCATAAGGAGTACGAAGCTTTTTTGAACAGTCTTCGGGAACTCGGAGTCGTTCATATTGTGGAGAAACAGCAGGGAGCGGCTGAGAATGCCGAGTTACAGGATAACATCCGTCTTTCTGCCCGTCTTGCCGCCGCATTGAAATTGTTACAGAACCAGAAACATGGGAAAGATGCGGTCATTGCAACCCATGGAGGCAGTGCTGAACGTGGTCTACAGGTGCTTGACGAAATAGATGCTCTGCAAACCGAACATAGTAAACTGTTGCAACAGCAGCAAATCTGCGGAAAGGAAAAAGATGCCTTGGAAGCCTGGGGCGATTTTGAACCGGGAGGCATACAGCGGTTGAAAGATGCCGGTTATGTGGTCGGATTCTATACTTGTCCCGAAGGTAACTACAAAAAAGAATGGGAAGCGGAATATAATGCAATGGTTATTTGCCGTATTTCTTCAAAGGTCTTTTTCGTCACCGTGACCAAAGACGGAGAAGAAGTCGATCTGGATGTAGAGCAAGCTAAACTGCCGTCGCAGTCATTGGCGCAACTTGAAATGCAGTATACCAATACCGGGATTGCACTTGAAGAGAATGAAAAGAAGTTGGTTGCTTTGTCTGAAACCGACATACCTTCGCTGAAGGAGGCTTTGAAACAGGTGCAGACTGAAATAGAATTCTCAAAGGTCGTTTTAAGTACGGAGCAGACTGCCGGTGATAAATTGATGTTGCTTGAAGGATGGGCTCCTGCTGCCAGTAAGGTTGAAATCGAAGCCTATCTGAATGACGCACATGTTTATTACGAGATCACAGACCCGACACCGGAAGACAATGTTCCGATTGAACTGAACAACAAAGGCTTCTTTGCCTGGTTTGAGCCGATTTGCAAATTGTACATGTTGCCGAAATATAACGAACTGGACTTGACGCCGTTCTTTGCTCCGTTCTTTATGATCTTTTTCGGACTTTGCCTGGGAGATTCCGGATATGGCTTGTTCCTGTTTGTGGGGGCTACCGCTTACCGTTTGCTGGCAAAGAAACTGAGTCCGTCGGCCAAATCGATCATCTCTCTGATTCAGATACTGGCTACTTCCACTTTCTTCTGCGGATTGCTGACCGGAACCTTCTTCGGTGCCAATATTTACGACCTGCCCTGGCCGTTCATCCAGCGCCTGAAGAGTGCAGTCTTTATGGATAATAATGACATGTTCCAGCTCTCACTGATTTTGGGTGCGGTGCAGATTCTGTTCGGTATGGTATTGAAGGCTGTCAATCAGACCATCCAGTTTGGCTTCAAATACGCCATTGCGACGATCGGGTGGATCATTCTCCTGTTATCGTTGGCTTTTTCGGCGCTGTTGCCGAAAGTGATGCCGATGGGAAGTACCGTACATCTGATCATTATGGGCATTGCCGGTATTATGATTTTCCTGTTCAACAGTCCCGGAAAGAATATCTTTCTTAATATCGGACTGGGTTTATGGGATTCTTATAACATGGCAACGGGGCTGTTGGGTGACGTTCTTTCATACGTGCGTTTATTCGCTCTGGGATTGTCAGGAGGAATTCTTGCCGGAGTATTCAACAGTCTGGCAGTGGGCATGAGTCCGGACAATGTGATTGCCGGTCCCATTGTGATGGTGCTGATATTCGTTATCGGACATGCCATCAATATCTTTATGAATGTGCTCGGAGCCATGGTTCACCCCATGCGTCTGACTTTCGTGGAGTTTTTCAAGAATTCCGGTTACGAAGGCGGCGGCAAGGAGTACAAACCATTCAGAAAATAGAGAAATAAAAAGAAAAATAGTAGAATAATAAATTAAAAAATAAAATTAAGATTATGGAAATGAATTTGTTTATTGCTTACATTGGCATCGCGGTTATGGTTGGTTTGTCGGGCATCGGAAGTGCTTACGGAGTGACTATCGCAGGTAACGCTGCTATCGGCGCATTGAAGAAGAACGATAGTGCATTCGGTAACTTTCTTGTATTGACAGCTCTTCCGGGTACACAGGGATTGTATGGTTTCGCAGGCTACTTTATGTTCCAGACTATCTTCGGCATCCTTACTCCGCAGATAACTGCCATTCAGGCTTCTGCCGTATTGGGTGCAGGTATTGCCCTCGGACTGGTTGCCCTGTTTTCCGCTATTCGCCAGGGACAGGTTTGCGCCAATGGTATTGCAGCCATCGGACAAGGCCATAATGTATTCAGCAACACATTGATTCTTGCTGTATTCCCCGAACTTTATGCTATCGTGGCATTGGCAGCTACCTTCCTTATCGGTAGTGCGCTGGCATAAATGATAAGCTAATGATTTATAAAAACACTTAAGCGTTTTCAGCAAAACGTCTAAGTGTTTTCTGAAAAGACTTAAGCGTTTTCCAAAAACACTTAAGTCTTTTTTTATGCTCTGAAACCTCGTTGTAAACGCTTGTTTGTGCTATTTTGCTTATATTTTTTGTATAAAGTATTATTTTTCAATAAATAATGCGTACTTTTGCACCTGCGTAATAAAAAGAGTTTTAAACATTTATATGGTAAAAGATTTATTAACCCCCGATTATATCTTCGAAGCCAGTTGGGAAGTGTGCAACAAGGTAGGAGGAATTTATACTGTTTTGTCCACAAGGGCAAATACGTTGCAAACTAACTTCCGTGACAAATTATTCTTCATAGGGCCGGATGTGTGGCAAGGAAAAGAAAACCCTTTGTTTATAGAATCTGACAACCTCTGTGCGGCATGGAAAGAACATGCCCTCAATAAAGATAACCTTTCTGTCCGTGTCGGACGTTGGAATATTCCGGGTGAACCCATTGTTATCCTGGTTGATTTTCAGCCTTTCTTTGAGAAAAAGAATGAAATTTATACTGAAATGTGGAATCATTTTCAGGTAGATTCGTTGCATGCTTACGGCGATTATGACGAAGCATCCATGTTCTCGTATGCTGCTGGAAAAGTGGTAGAGAGCTTCTATCGTTATAATCTGACTGAAAATGATAAGGTTGTTTATCAGGCACATGAATGGATGACCGGTTTGGGAGCACTATATGTGCAGTTGGCCGTACCCGAAATAGGGACTATTTTCACTACCCACGCTACCTCTATCGGCCGGAGCATTGCCGGAAACGATAAACCCTTATATGATTATCTGTTTGCCTATAATGGCGACCAGATGGCCCAGGAACTGAATATGCAGTCGAAGCACTCTATTGAGAAGCAGACCGCACATCATGTCGACTGCTTTACGACAGTAAGCGAAATCACTAATAACGAGTGTAAAGAGTTGCTGGATAAGGCAGCAGACGTAGTGCTGATGAATGGCTTCGAGGACGATTTCGTACCTCAGGGAACGGCCTTCACCGGTAAACGCAAACGTGCCCGTTCGCTGATGTTGAACGTGGCCAATAAACTTCTTGGAACCAATATGGGCGATGATACGTTGATTATCGGTACCAGCGGACGCTATGAATTTAAGAACAAAGGAATCGACGTGTTTCTGGAATCGCTGAACCGCTTGAACCGGGACAAAGATTTGCAGAAGAACGTACTGGCATTTGTCAATGTGCCGGGTTGGGTAGGAGAGCCCCGCGAGGACTTGCAGACCCGCCTGAAGAGCAAAGAGAAGTTCGATACTCCGCTTGAAGTGCCTTTCATTACCCATTGGCTGCATAATATGACCCACGATCAGGTGTTGGACATGTTGAAGTATCTGGGTATGGGAAACCGTCCGGAAGATAAGGTGAAAGTGATTTTCGTCCCGTGTTATCTGGATGGAAAGGATGGAATCCTGAATAAAGAATATTATGACTTGATATTGGGAGAAGACTTGAGTGTCTATCCTTCTTATTACGAACCTTGGGGATATACTCCGCTTGAGAGTGTAGCCTTCCGCGTACCTACCATTACGACTGATCTGGCAGGCTTCGGTCTTTGGGTGAACAGCCTGAAGAATCAGCATGGCCTTGATAATGGAGTAGAGGTGCTGCATCGTTCGGACTATAATTACTCGGAAGTTGCCGACGGTATCAAGGATACGATCGCGCTGTTCTCGGGTAAAACGGAAATTGAGGTGAAAGAAATCCGCAAGCATGCGGCGGCTGTGGCCGAACAGGCTTTATGGAAGCATTTCATCAAGTATTATTACGAGGCTTATGATATTGCTTTGCGCAATGCAATGAAACGTCAACTAAACTAAGTATTTATTCATCAACAAGTAAACAATAACATTATGAAAATTAAAGTAAGTAATGTGAATACTCCGAATTGGAAGGAGGTAACTGTAAAGTCACGTGTTCCTGCGGAATTAGAGAAATTATCTGAACTTGCACGCAACATTTGGTGGGCATGGAATTATGAAGCTACTGAACTGTTCAGAGATTTGGATCCGACCCTTTGGAAAGAAGCTGGTCAAAATCCGGTACTTTTGCTTGAACGTATGAGTTACGAAAAATTGGAAGCTTTATCAAAAGATAAGGTTATCTTGAAACGTATGAATGACGTATATGCTAAATTCAGAGACTACATGGATGTGAAGCCAGACGATAAACGTCCTTCTGTAGCTTACTTTAGCATGGAGTATGGTTTGAATCACGTTCTTAAAATATATTCCGGCGGTTTAGGTGTACTGGCCGGCGACTATCTGAAAGAAGCTTCTGACAGTAATGTAGATCTTTGCGCGGTAGGTTTCCTGTATCGCTACGGTTACTTTACACAAACGCTGTCTATGGACGGGCAGCAGATTGCCAATTACGAAGCACAGAACTTCGGTCAGCTTCCTATCGACCGTGTGACGGATGCAGACGGAAAACCGTTGGTAGTGGATGTGCCTTATATGGATTACTACGTACATGCAAATGTATGGAGAGTAAACGTAGGACGTATTTCTTTGTATCTGCTCGATACAGACAACGAAATGAACAGTGAATTTGACCGTCCTATCACTCACCAACTCTACGGAGGTGACTGGGAAAACCGTCTGAAACAGGAGATCCTGTTAGGTATCGGCGGTATGCTGACACTGAAAGCACTGGGCATCAAGAAAGATATTTATCATTGTAACGAAGGACACGCTGCCCTGATCAACGTACAGCGTATCTGCGACTATGTAGCTACCGGTCTTACTTTCGACCAGGCTATCGAGTTGGTTCGTGCATCTTCTTTATATACGGTTCACACTCCGGTTCCTGCCGGTCACGATTACTTTGACGAAGGTTTGTTCGGCAAGTATATGGGTGGCTATCCCTCAAAGATGGGTATCAGCTGGGACGATCTGATGGACCTCGGACGTAACAATCCGGGTGACAAAGGAGAACGTTTCTGTATGTCGGTATTTGCCTGCAACACTTCTCAGGAAGTGAACGGTGTGAGCTGGCTGCATGGAAAGGTTTCTCAGGAGATGTTCTCTTCTATCTGGAAAGGATACTTCCCGGAGGAAAGCCATGTGGGCTATGTGACCAACGGTGTACACTTTCCTACTTGGAGTGCTACGGAATGGAAACAGCTTTATGCTAAATATTTCAACGAAAGCTTCCTGTATGATCAGTCAAATCCGAAGATTTGGGAAGCTATCTATAATGTGCCCGATGAAGAAATCTGGAAGACCCGTGTAACTATGAAGAACAAGCTGGTGGACTATATCCGCAAGCAGTTCCGTGAAACGTGGTTGAAGAACCAGGGAGATCCGTCACGCATTGTATCTCTGTTGGATAAGATCAATCCGAATGCGTTGCTGATTGGTTTCGGCCGCCGTTTTGCCACTTACAAACGTGCTCACCTGCTGTTCACCGATTTGGAACGTCTGTCGAAGATTGTTAATAACCCCGATTATCCGGTACAGTTCCTCTTCACAGGTAAAGCCCACCCGCACGATGGTGCAGGTCAGGGGCTGATTAAGAGGATTGTTGAGATCTCTCAGCGTCCGGAATTCCTGGGCAAGATTATCTTCCTCGAAAACTACGATATGCAGTTGGCCCGCCGTCTGGTGAGTGGGGTTGATATCTGGCTGAACACGCCGACCCGTCCGCTTGAAGCATCCGGTACATCGGGTGAGAAGGCTTTGATGAACGGTGTATTGAACTTCTCCGTGCTCGATGGATGGTGGCTTGAAGGTTACCGCGAAGGTGCAGGTTGGGCATTGACCGAGAAACGTACTTACCAGAATCAGGAACATCAGGATCAGCTCGATGCAGCTACCATCTACAGTATTCTTGAAACAGAAATTCTGCCGTTATATTATGCCCGCAACAAGAAGGGGTATTCAGAAGGCTGGATTAGAAGTGTGAAAAACTCAATCGCTCAGATTGCTCCTCACTATACAATGAAGCGTCAACTCGACGATTACTATAGCAAATTCTACTGCAAGGAAGCCAAGCGCTTCAAAGAATTGTCTGCCAATGATAATGCGAAGGCAAAAGAAATTGCAGCATGGAAAGAAGAAGTGGTCGCCAAGTGGGATTCCATCGAGATCGTTTCAAGAGATAGAGAAGCAGACATTGCACAAGGCGATATCGAAAGCGGCAAGGAGTATACGATTACCATCGTCGTTGATGAAAAAGGATTGAACGATGCAGTGGGACTGGAGTTGGTTACAACTTATACGACTCCGGAAGGAAAACAGCATGTTTATTCGGTAGAACCATTCAGCGTGGTTAAGAAAGAAGGCGATCTGTATACATTCCAGGCTAAACACAGCTTGTCGAATGCAGGAAGCTTCAAAGTATCATACCGTATGTTCCCGAAAAATCCGGATTTGCCTCACCGTCAGGACTTCTGTTATGTGCGTTGGTTTGTCTGATTGGTATGTAAAGTAAAGTAAAGAGAGATTTACTATAACTATTTGAAAGGCTGTTTTGAAGTGTATACTGTCAAAACAGCCTTTTATTGTTTAATATCGATGTATTATGAGAAGGTTTTTTATTTTCATTGCTTTCGCACTGTGCAGTTTCTGGCAGTTGAGAGCCCAGGCCGATACGGCTTCGTTCCTGTTTGATAAGTATGAAGATGCCCAGGTGGTTCTCAGAGCCGGTGGTGAATTGAAGTCAAAAATGAACTACAATATAGTAGCCAACAAGTTCTATTTTGTAGATCCGCAGGATAAGCAGGTGAAGGAACTTGCCAATCCGGGAGATATTTTGCTGATCAAGATAGGAGGGCGTACGTTTTATCCGGAATCCAACGGAGCCGGAATAGAAATGTTGCCGACAAAACCGGTAGTGTATGTTCAGTATAAAGCATCTGCACGTAAGGAAGCCCCTGTGGGAGCCTATGGCACCCGTTCGGAAACAACGGCAGTTCAGAGTTACGGTTCTGTCATGAGCAATGGACAATCATACCAGTTGCAAGGTGAGAAGATGATTGTCGGCAACCGGCATCATATCTATTGGGTGGAGAAAGACGATAAAATGAAACAGTTCCGCAATTTTAAGCAATTTGCCAAAATCTACTCAAAGCATCGTGCGGAAATTGAGAAATACATTGGAGAGAATAAAGTGAATTTTGAGAATGTGGATCAGATTGTCAAGCTCTGTTCCTATGCCGATTCACTGAAATAGGTTTGGTTTTGAAAGCCCCTGTCCGGGACATTTGTGAAATGAAGAGGCTGTGTCGAAACTCTTTTTACCACGGAGTAACACAGAGTCTTTTTGTTAATAATCAATAACTTAAAATCGCCTCTGTGTTACTCTGTGTCCTCTGTGGTAAGTTTTGATACAGCCTATTTGTTCAATACTTCTTCCAGTTTGGCTTGGAGCGCTTCTCCGTGCAGGCCACGTGCAAGAATTGTTCCGTCAGCATCAACCAGCATGGTGTGGGGAATACTGTTTACGGCATACAACTGTGCACCTTCGTTCTGCCAGCCTTTCAGGTCGGACATCTGAGGCCAGGTGATGTTTAGCTTCTTGATGGCATCTTTCCATTTATCGGCATCCTGATCGAGAGACACGCCTACGATTTCGAAGTTCTTGCCTTTGTACTTAGCGTAAGCCTCTACGATGTTCGGCATTTCGCGGCGGCAAGGACCACACCAACTTGCCCAGAAGTCAACCAATACCACTTTGCCTTTTCCTACATAGTCGGACAGTTTTACCGGTTTTCCGTCGGGTGTCAGCATCTCGAAGTCGATAAATTTCTGACCGGCAGCAGTCGCTTTCTGCTTTTCGGTAACTTCTTTGATTTTCATAATCAGTTCGTCATTCTGATAGTTGGCAGGTATTTGTTTCAGCAAAGCATCATTCTCTTCGGTAGAGTTTTCATAGAAACTTTGTTTGAACAACATGATACCCACCGGGTTGGTGATGTTTTTCTGTACACCTTCTTTGATAGCCTGGCTGTATGCCTCTTCCAACTGTGAGTATTCTTTTTGTTTTGCCAACTTCTGATCATCGGTCAGTGTGCTGTCGCCCATAGCCTGGTAGATGGCTGCCTGTTTCTGATCGATCACATTGGTTTTGTTCCGTATCTCCTGATAAGCGTCATTGTTCGGAGTACCGGTTGCCGACTTATTATCTTTAGACAGGTTTACGTTGATTTTACCGTTTTCGAGGAAGAAATCTACATATGCTCCGTCACCGTTTTTAGAGTAAGTGATGTAACGGTTCACTGCGGAATCCTGTACGCCTTCGAATGTAAATGTTCCGTTAGCGATGATGGCTGTATCCAGTTTGTTGAACTGTCTGCTTACACGTTCCTGAATAAATACGGTATCGCCGTCGGAAGCGCCTTCCACAGTACCTGTTATCACATAACCGGGTTTGCTGTTATTACAAGATGCTACTCCCAGAGCAACCGCTGCAACAGCCAGATAAGTTAACTTTTTCATTGCTTTAGTATGTTTTATGAATAAATATTTATGCAAAGATAGCCGTTTTTTTTATTCGGAATAGAATTTCTCTGTTATATTAGATTAACATGTATGTACGAATCGGATAAATGTGTACCTTTGCACCCCAAATTAGTATGAATATGCAAGAAAGCAAATCCATTATTGAGGTGAACGGTGTGTCTAAATTCTTCGGAGAGAAGACTGCCCTGGATCATGTGACCCTGAATGTAAAAAAAGGTGAGTTCGTCACCATCCTGGGTCCTTCGGGTTGTGGTAAGACTACTTTGTTACGCCTTATTGCCGGCTTCCAGACTGCTTCGGAAGGCGAAATTAAAATATCGGGGAAGGAAATCACGCAGACTCCTCCGCACAAACGTCCGGTAAACACGGTGTTTCAGAAGTACGCTTTGTTTCCGCATCTGAATGTATATGATAATATTGCTTTCGGGCTGAAGCTGAAAAAGATGCCGAAGCAGACCATTGAGAAGAAGGTGAAGGCTGCTTTGAAGATGGTGGGGATGACGGACTATGAATACCGCGACGTAGATTCGCTGTCCGGCGGACAACAGCAACGTGTGGCTATCGCCCGTGCCATAGTCAACGAACCGGAAGTGCTGCTGCTCGACGAACCATTGGCAGCTCTCGACCTGAAGATGCGCAAAGACATGCAGATGGAACTGAAGGAGATGCACAAATCATTAGGGATCACTTTTGTATATGTCACCCACGATCAGGAGGAAGCATTGACGCTGAGCGATACGATTGTCGTCATGAGCGAAGGACGAATCCAGCAGATCGGCACTCCCATTGATATTTACAATGAACCTACCAATTCATTTGTGGCCGATTTTATCGGGGAAAGTAATATCCTGAACGGTGTGATGATACACGACAAACTGGTACGTTTCTGCAATACCGAGTTCGAATGTGTGGACGAAGGGTTCGGCGAAAACATGCCCGTAGACGTAGTGATCCGTCCGGAGGATCTTTATATATTTCCGGTTTCGGAAGCGGCACAACTGACCGGCGTGGTGCAGTCGTCCGTCTTCAAGGGGGTACATTATGAAATGACCGTCCTTTGCAACGGCTATGAATTTCTGGTACAGGACTATCATCATTTTGAGGTCGGTGCCCTCGTTGGGCTGTTGGTGAAACCGTTTGATATTCATATAATGAAGAAAGAGCGCGTGTGCAATACCTTCGAAGGCAAGCTGATTGACGAAACCCATGTGGAGTTTCTGGGTTGTAACTTCGAGTGTGCTCCTGTTACCGGAATTAGTGCCGGCAGCGAAGTGAAAGTGGAAGTCGGTTTCGACAAAGTGATTCTTCAGGACAACGAAGAAGACGGTACGCTGACCGGAGAGGTGAAGTTCATCCTTTATAAAGGCGACCACTATCATCTGACTGTGCTTTCGGATTGGGACGAGAATGTATTTGTAGATACGAACGACGTATGGGACGATGGAGACCGTGTAGGTATCACCATCCCCCCGGACGGTATCAGAGTAATTAAGAACTAATAAAAATAAGAGTTAAGAGTGAAAAGATTATCGGTCTTTTTTTCATCACGTAAGAGTTGGACGCTCCCTTACATTATCTTTTCGGCGATCTTCGTCGTTATTCCGCTACTCCTTATTGTGGTCTATGCTTTCACCGATGACAGCGGACATCTGACATTGGAAAACTTTGCGAAGTTTTTTCAGCATCACGAGGCTATCAATACCTTTGTTTATTCCATCGGTATTGCCATCATTACCACTATCGTTTGTATCCTGCTGGGTTATCCGGCAGCCTGGATACTAAGCAACGCAAAGCTGAACCGCTCGAAAACGATGGTCGTATTGTTTATTCTTCCCATGTGGGTCAACATCTTGGTACGTACGTTGGCAACAGTAGCCCTGTTCGACTTCTTCAGTGTCCCGTTGGGTGAGGGAGCTTTGATATTCGGTATGGTCTATAACTTTATACCTTTCATGATTTACCCTATCTACAACACCCTGCAAAAGATGGATCACAGTTACATCGAGGCTGCGCAGGACTTGGGTGCCAATCCCGTCCAGGTGTTTTTCAAGGCGGTGCTTCCGCTTTCCATGCCGGGAGTGATGAGTGGCATCATGATGGTTTTTATGCCCACTATCTCAACTTTTGCCATTGCCGAGTTGTTGACGATGAACAACATCAAACTGTTTGGTACCACTATCCAGGAGAATATCAATAATAGTATGTGGAATTATGGAGCGGCCCTGTCACTGATCATGTTGTTGCTGATTGCGGCGACTTCTCTGTTCAGCACCGACGACAAAGATAATACGAACGAAGGAGGTGGGCTATGGTAAAGAAAATTTTTGCCCAGACCTATTTGTGGATACTCCTTTTGCTGCTCTATTCGCCTATCGTGATTATTATGATCTACTCTTTCACCGAAGCAAAGGTGTTGGGCAACTGGACCGGATTCTCCACGAAACTGTATTCGTCACTGTTTACTACCGGCACGCACCATTCGCTGATGAATGCGTTGATCAATACCGTGACCATTGCTTTGATAGCGGCTACGGCTTCCACTTTGTTGGGCAGCATCACGGCTATCGGCATCTTCAACCTGAAGGCACGTTCGCGGAAGGCCATCAGTTTTGTGAACAGTATCCCTATTCTGAATGGTGATATTATTACCGGTATTTCCCTGTTCCTGCTGTTTGTTTCGCTCGGTATATCTCAGGGATATACGACCGTGGTATTGGCGCACATCACATTCTGTACTCCATATGTGGTGCTCAGCGTGTTGCCCCGCCTCAAGCAGATGAATCCTAATATTTACGAAGCTGCCCTCGATCTGGGAGCAACCCCGATGCAGGCACTTCGCAAAGTGATTATCCCGGAGATCCGTCCGGGAATGATTAGCGGCTTCATGCTTGCGCTGACACTTTCTATCGATGATTTTGCGGTAACGGTATTTACGATCGGTAACGAAGGACTTGAGACACTTTCCACCTATATTTATGCCGATGCCCGCAAGGGAGGGCTTACTCCGGAGCTGCGTCCCCTTTCGACGATTATCTTCGTGGTGGTGCTGGCATTGCTGATTGTCATTAACCGGCGTGCGGGTAAGGAGAAAAAGTGATGTCCTTTTTGTTTTAAATCGAAAAAGAAGAGAATTTACGAGAATCAAGAAACTGTATAAAGTGCTAATGAACAAACTATTAATAACCCTTTTCCTGGCGATGTCACTTTTGTTTTCCGGTTGTTACAACTCCGGTGAACCTCGCGAGAAGGTATTGAAAATCTATAATTGGGCCGATTATATCGGTGATGGGGTGCTCGAAGACTTTCAGGCATATTATAAGGAGCAGACGGGTGAGGATATCCGCATCGTTTATCAAACCTTTGATATTAACGAAATCATGCTCACCAAGATTGAGAAGGGACACGAAGATTTCGATGTGGTATGTCCTTCGGAATACATCATCGAGCGGATGTTAAAGAAAAACCTGCTGTTGCCCATCGACACTGTTTTTCCCCATTCGCCCGATTACATGAATGACGTATCGCCTTATATCCGTGAACAGATTGATAAACTGAGTCAGCCGGGGCGGATCGCCAGTCATTATGCGGTATGCTATATGTGGGGAACCGCCGGGATATTGTATAATAAAGCTTTTGTGCCCGAAGCCGATGCCGAAAGCTGGGATTGTCTTTGGGACCGGAAATATGCCGGTAAGATACTGATGAAAGACAGTTACCGGGATGCATACGGAACTGCCATCATTTACGCCCATGCCCGTGAACTCGCCGATGGTAAGGTGACGGTCGAAGATCTGATGAACGACTATTCTCCCCGTGCGATGGAGATTGCCGAGAAATATCTCAAAGCAATGAAGCCCAATATAGCCGGTTGGGAGGCAGACTTCGGCAAAGAGATGATGACTAAAAATAAAGCATGGCTCAACATGACCTGGAGCGGAGATGCCAAGTGGGCCATCGAGGAAGCGGATGCGGTAGGAGTGGAGCTGGATTATGCCGTACCCCGTGAAGGAAGCAACATCTGGTATGATGGGTGGGTGATTCCTAAGTATGCCGGTAACCCGAAAGCCGCCAGCTACTTCATCAACTTCATGTGCCGCCCCGACATTGCCTTGCGGAATATGGAAGCGAGCGGTTACGTAAGTGCTGTGGCTTCGCCCGAGATCATGGAAGCGAAAGTGGACACAACTCTTACATATTATTCCGATCTGAGCTATTTCTTCGGACCGGGTGCCGACAGCCTGCAGATTGACAAGATTCAGTATCCGGATCGTGAAGTGGTGGAGCGTTGTGCCATGATTCGTGATTTTGGTGATAAGACGAAAGAAGTTCTTGAAATTTGGTCACGCATAAAGGGCGACAATCTCGGAGTGGGCATTACTATTCTGATTTTTGTGGTAGTGGGACTAATGAGTGGCTGGATGATTTATAAACGGGTACAGCGCTATAAACGTGAGAAGATGCAGAGACGCCGGAGCCGCAGACGGAGGAAGCAAAGATGAGATTAAAGTAACGTTGAAATCTGAATTTTGATAAAAAAATAAAAGAAAATGATGATTTTGTTTCTCAATCTATTGTAAATGTCTATATTTACCGCGTATTAAAGATTTCTGATAGGATGTGTTTTATTTCCAAGGTACTTGTAGAGTAATTTATCTCCTTATTAAGACTTCTCTAACATAACAAATTTTATTAATTGTATTAATTATTTTTTTTCAATGAACATTTTTATTGCAGGCATCAGCTATAATCTTAGCAACGCCGATTTAGGAGAATTATTCGAAGAGTTTGGAGAAGTTATTTCAGCCAAAATTGTCATGGACAGAGAGACTGGTCGTTCTAAAGGATTCGGTTTCGTAGAAATGCCGAATGACGAAGAGGGAAATGCTGCCATCGCAGCACTGAACGAAAAAGAAATAGACGGAAAAACACTTTCTGTATCAGTTGCACGTCCGAGAGAAGAAGGACCGCGTCGTAATAACAATTACGGTGGTGGTAGTCGTGGTGGCTACGGTAACAACCGTGGTGGCGGTTACGGTGGTGGTAATCGTGGCGGCGGCTATGGCGGCGGTCGTGACAGATATTAATCAAAAGAGATTACCAGTCTGTCCAAACAGACTTGAAGGAGAGATGTCCGGGATTTATCCCGGGCATCTTTTTTTATGTGGTGTCCGGCGGGTGTATAATTTTGTGTACTTTCGCCACAGAGTGTGCGGAGGGTACAATGAAAAATATTTCTTTCAGACGTACTTATAAACAAAGGATTAAAACTCTGTGCCTTCTGTAGCGTGCCCTATTTATATAGACAAACTCCGGAATGAATAAAAAAAAACTACGGAATATTCGTAAGATATTCGTTTTTATTTTTATCTTTGTATTTATAGAAAAGGAGGGTATATGAAAAATTCCGGGAAATTACTTTTCTTGAGTTCAATTCTGGGGGGAGTATTTTTAGTCTCTTCTTGTTCGGCTGTTCCGAAGATAGAAGAGAAGGACTTATCGGAGCAATGGCCGGTTGTGGCTTCCCGTCAGTGGACCGGTCAGGATTCTGTTGTGGTATGTGATCTAAATGTACTGAAAGATACGATTGACTTACCGCTCAGCTTCTTTGTAGAGGACTTTCGGATCATCAAGTTGGATAACCGCGATGAAGCGATGGTAGGGGTAAGCAATCTATGTGTCTCCGAAAACTACATTCTCGTTTACGGTTCTGTTTATACACTTCATCCCTGCCGGTTGTTTGATAAAAAGGGAAAGTTCATTACCGATATAGGTGCTATAGGGCAGGGACCGGGAGAGTATCGTTCTATATATAAAGCCCGGATTGATGAAAAACATAATTGCATTTATCTGATCCCTTTTGCTAACAGTAATGTTATCTATGTTTACGACTTGAAAGGGAAACCGCTGCCATCCATTCCGCTGCATCGGCCTGTCTCCAAAGCCATGTTCCGGATCGATACGGACAAACGAGAGATTACAGTGGGGGCACTTCCTTTTACCGGATACCCTTTGGTTGCATGGACACAGGATTTTGAAGGAAATCTGTTGGACTCTGTTCCCACACCTAAGCATCTGTTTGTTGTTCCCGATTATAGTAATGATATCGCGTATGGGGCCAATACGGAAGCAGTCGATCTCTATATCTCGACCTTCTGGGAGTTACGCCCTGATACACTTTATCATTATATACGTTCGGAGAGCAGGCTGACGCCCCGCTTTACGCTCGATATCGGAAATCGGAAACGTTCGATGACGATGTATTACGAGTTACCCCGGGTTTATATCGGAAAGTTGGCGGTAGATAAGCAGGTAGGTGACGGACTGTGGGAATCTCAGGATACTTCGTACTTTGTAGTAGATAAGAAATCGTTGCGCGGAACCTTTTTCCGTATAGTGAATGATTTTATGGGAGGTATGCCGGACCGGCTATGGACACCCTGGGCTTTTTACGACAGGCAGTATATACGGCTCGTGGAGCCTGGATCGCTGAAAGCAGAGATCGAAGCCTATCTGAGCGGTATGGCCGGGGAGAGTGCGAATGCCTTGCGGGAGTTTGGTCAGTCGATAGGAGAAGAAGATAATAGTTATGTAATATACGCTAAGCAGAAAGGAGCTCAATAATGAAAAAAGTATTTGGAATCTTGTTGTCGGTTCTGTTGGCCTGCACTTCGTGTGGAGATGGCAGCAGTAAAAGTGAACCTTCGTTTAAAGTATACGATAAATACTCTAAAGAGAAGAAGGTCGAAAAGAAGAATGATATCGGAAAGGCAACCTATATTTTCTGGATAAACAAAGCGGAAGCCAAGAAATTGCGCGGGTTGACTTTTAATATTAAATGTAAAGTCACGATCAACGAAGACGGTAGTATAAAGATTCTGGGATATGAAAAAGAACAACCCTACACGGTGACCAAAAGCCTGAAGAAATACCTCAAAACCTTCCGTGTAGACGAGAAAGCTTTGAAAGAAGGAACGGTTAAAACGGGAGATCAGGTGGTTTTTTTGCGTTATGTTGTGCTGAAATAAAAGGCAGTGTTTTTAATGCGAGGATGTGCTGAAATTCACCAAAGGAGATACAGAGTAACACACATTGAATTTTAAGTCATTAATTATCACTATTGATAACCTGTGGCGAAAAGAACTTTTGAGGCAACCCTCTGTGCCTTCTGTGGTGAATCCGGTTGCCGAATGGCCTTAATAAAAAATCCTCCCCGGCAGGACCGGAGAGGATTTTATCGTTTTAATCCTATTTACTAATGATAGATACTGCCGATTATTATTCAGCAGCAGCTTCAGTTGCAGCTTCTTCTGCCGGAGCAGCTTCTTCTGCGGGAGCTTCAGCAGCAGCCTTAGCAGCTTCTTCAGCAGCTTTCTTTTCAGCCAATGCTTTTGCTTTTGCTTCGTTTACTTTCTTTTCAGCTTCCAGACGTGCTTTTTCGTCAGCCTTTTTAGCTTCATCTTCTTTAGCTTTCAAAGCAGCCAGACCAGACTGTTTGTTGTTCTTCCAAGCTTCGAATTTAGCTTCAGCTTCAGCTTCACCGAAAGCACCTTTAGCTACACCGCCAAGGAGGTGTTTCTTCATGTAAACGCCTTCACGAGAAAGGATGTTGCGAACTGTGTCTGAAGGTTGTGCACCTACCAGTACCCAGTGCAAAGCACGTTCGAAATTCAAATCTACTGTAGCAGGATTGGTGTTAGGGTTGTAAGTACCAATCTTCTCTGTAAATTTACCATCACGTGGTGCTCTGCTGTCTGCAATAACGATAGAGTAGAAAGCGTAGCTTTTACGTCCATGTCTTTGCAATCTAATTCTTGTTGCCATTTTAAATAAATGTTTTTAATGAATGATTTGAATTAATGCTATTAACTCGTAATAGCGGGTGCAAAGATAGGGGTTTTGTTTTGATTGACAAAGACTTCCTGTTCTTTTTTATAATAATAACCCCATTCTGAGCTTTTCGTTTGCCGCACTCTATCCCCATTATTTGCCCGCTTTGCGCTGCCAATGCCCCGAACTGACCCGTAACGACGAACTGCTTTGTATGCTGATTTTGCTGAATCAGAGCACTGACGAGATAGCCCTTGCTTTAGGCATTTCGCGTGCCAGTGTCAATTCCGGACGAAGCCGTATCCGCAAGAAGTTAGGATTGGGCAAAGATGAATCGCTCGAGGCCTATTTACAGAATATCCGGAAGTAGGCCGTCCGCTATTCAGGAATACCTCCTCGGATAACGGAATAGAATGGCCAGCAGCGCACAGATACCCATTGTAAACGGATAATACAGGTTTCCGATGATACTGAGCGGAGAGATCTGTGCCAGTCCGGCAGCAATCAGCATTTGTGCTCCGTAAGGGATGATCCCCTGTACGAGGCACGAGAAAGTATCGAGGATACTCGCTGTCTTTCTTCGGTCCAGATGAAACTTCTTCGCGATATCTTTAGCAATCGGTCCGGTAGTGATGATAGCGATCGTATTGTTAGCCGTGCAGAGGTTGGCAATGCTCACCAGTGCGGCAATGCTGAGTTCTGCTCCCCGTTTTCCGTTTACATGCCGGGTCAGTTTGTTAATAATGAAATCTATTCCTCCGTTGTAGCGGATGGTTTCAAGCATTCCACCCGCCAGCAGAGTGATGATGATCAGTTCACCCATTCCGGTAATGCCCGTTCCCATAGCTCCGAACCAATCGAAGAATCCGAGGCTGCCTGTAGCGATACCGATTACACCACTGGTGAAGATACCTATTATCAAGACCAACATTACGTTCATTCCGGCTATGGCCGTTCCCAATACGATAAGGTAAGGAATCACTTTCACCCATTCGATCTCCTGTACCTGTGGCGGAGCAGCTACCGAAAGTCCCTGAAAGATATAGATACCTAATACCACCAGTGCGGCAGGCACTACGATCATGGAGTTTACCCGGAACTTATCACGCATCACGCATTCCTGTGTCTTGGTCGAGGCAATGGTTGTGTCGGAGATGAACGAAAGATTATCTCCGAAGAATGATCCGCCCACTACCACCGCTACCATAAACGGCAGGTCTATGCCGGTTTTTTCCGCCAGTCCGATGGCAACGGGAGTCAGTGCCACGATGGTTCCCACGCTGGTACCGATAGATAAGGAGATGAAGCAAGAAGCCAGAAAAATGCCTGCCAATAAAAGGTTATCCGGCAGAATATGGAGTGTGAGGTTTACAGTGGCATCGATGGCTCCCATCTGCTTGGCACTCTGCGCAAAGGCTCCTGCCAGAATGAATATCCACACCATCAGCATGATATTTTTATTGGAAGCTCCTACCGAGAACTGATAGACGCGTTGTTCCAGATTCAGTCCCCGTGTGATGGCGATGGCATAGCACGACGAGATGAGGAAGGCCACCGTTATAGGAACTTTGTAGAAATCGTTCACCAGGATGGAGGTGACCAGATAGAGGCACAAGAACACGAATAAAGGGCTGAGTGCCCACCAGCCTGAAGTGCTTTTATGTATCTTTTCTTCGTTTATCATTGAATGATTCTTAAAATTTTGAGGTGCAAAGATAGTGAATGATAGGGAGAAAAACGGTAATTTTGCACCGACAATATAAAGATTAACGCTAACCGCTTCATGCATTTAAAAATTTCCGGAGAAGAACGCTGTGAGGCGGGAAGCTTTGGTGCGAGTTAGCAACAGGGGCGGTGCGAAGTGATTCGTGCCGCTTTTTCATGAATATGGGTACTGTTCCTGAAAAAAAATGTCTTTTTGTTTTGCGGGAATAAAAAGAACTATTACTTTTGCCGCCGATAAACAGAGTATTCACCCTTTAAATAATCGGAAAGGGTTTTAATTATGTCAGAGAAATAATATCTTCAAACTTGGAACTGAGTTGACCCGTCGGGAGGATGGGGCTTTGCAACTTTGTTTTTTTATACGCATCGCAATTCTGCTGCTGGCGATGCAGGTTGATTAGTTCCACAATCACGTTTAATTTATTTATTATTCACTTCAATGCTGTGAACAGGATGTGTTATATCCTTTTCTAAAGTATTGGTATCCCGCATATTGTCTGTTGCCTGCCCGTGGCAGGTAGCCGGTATTGTATGCGAAAGAAAAACAGTATGGGAATACGTTTGAAAGATTTAAGCAAACTGGGATATAGAGACAACGTGGCCCGTAGTCTGGCCGTTGCCCTCGTCAACAAGTATTGTAAACACGAGACAAAAGAGCGGATATTGGCTATCCTGGGCGATGTACTCGGAAATCCCGAAATATATAAAAACAACGAAGTATGGAGTAAACTGGCCGAACAACTTTCTCCTACTTTAGTCGAAAAAAGTTTTACGTCGTATGATTTGCTCGACGAGCCTTTGGCTTATAAAACATACGGAAGCAAGCATATTGAAACATTGGCCAAACAACAGATGAATCTGGCTATGCGCCTTCCGGTCACTCTTGCCGGAGCGTTGATGCCCGATGCACATGCCGGTTACGGATTACCCATAGGAGGAGTATTGGCTACGGATAATGCAGTCATTCCGTATGCGGTGGGAGTTGATATAGGTTGCCGGATGAGTCTTACCCTGTTTGATACCGGGGAAGACTTTCTAAGGCGTTATTCGCATCAGATGAAAGAAGCGCTGAAAGAATTCACTCATTTCGGCATGGATGGCGGGTTGCCTTTTGTTCAGGAACACGAGGTACTTGACCGGGAAGAGTTCCGAATGACTGAATTGCTGAGAGGGCTGCATGGCAAAGCGGTGCGACAGCTGGGAAGTTCCGGTGGTGGAAATCATTTTGTGGAGTTTGGCAGGATCAGCTTGCAGGCGGACAATGTCTTAGGAGTTCCGGAGGGTAGTTATGCGGCTTTGCTTTCCCATTCCGGTTCACGGGGACTGGGTGCTGCCATTGCCAAGCATTACAGTCTGCTGGCCCGTGACATCTGTCGCTTGCCCCGCGAGGCTCAGCACTTTGCCTGGTTGGGATTGGATACGGAAGAGGGGCAGGAATACTGGCTTAGTATGAATCTGGCAGGCGATTATGCCCGTGCCTGCCATGAACGGATTCATCTGAATCTGGCCAAAGCTCTGGGACTGAAACCTCTGGCCAATGTGAACAACCATCATAACTTTGCATGGAAGGAGGAACTTGCTTCCGGACAAACTGCCATTGTACACCGTAAAGGAGCAACTCCGGCTCAGAAGGGCCTTCCGGGACTGATTCCCGGAAGTATGGCCACCCCCGGTTATCTGGTATGTGGAAAAGGAGTGGGTGAAGCCCTTTGTTCCGCTTCTCATGGAGCAGGACGCGCCATGTCCCGCCAAAAAGCGAAAGACAGTTTTACCCAGTCAGCACTGAAGAAGTATCTTTCGCAGGCCGGCGTGACACTGATTGGCGGTAGTGTCGAAGAAATGCCGTTGGCTTACAAAGACATTGACCGGGTGATGCAGACTCAGGAGGCATTGGTGGAAATTCAGGGTACCTTTATGCCCTGTATCGTACGAATGAATAAAGAGTAGAATGATGGAAAAGACGTATTTACAAATCACTTCGGGACGTGGTCCCGTGGAGTGTTGCCGTGTAGTGGCATTAGTGCTTGAGAGAATATTAAAACAGGCCCAGACCCGGAAACTGAAAGTGGAAATAGTGGAAAAAGAAGCCGGTCCTGCCAACCGTACATTGCTGTCGGCAGTCATTGCACTTGAAGGTGCAGGTTGCGATACACTGGTGGAAGAGTGGGAGGGAACCGTGTTGTGGATTGCCCGTAGCCCGTACCGGATTCATCACAGACGCAAAAATTGGTTTGTCGGTGTGCAGACCTTCTTGCTGTCCGAAAGCCGTGAGGCAACCGAAAATGAAATCCGTTATGAAACTTTGCGGGCTTCCGGACCCGGCGGACAGCATGTCAATAAGACGGAATCTGCTGTAAGGGCTGTCCATATTCCCAGCGGAATCAGTGTAGTGGCATCCGACCAACGTTCACAATGGCAGAATAAGAAACTGGCCACCGAACGATTGCTGGTCAAGCTGACTCCTTGGAATGTAGAGCAGGCAATGATTCAGGCACAGGCTAACTGGAGTAACCACAACAGCCTTCAAAGGGGAAACCCGGTGAAGGTCATTCAAGAAGAGCTCCGGTTTTGAGTATTAACGATTAAAAGAAAAAGCTATGTTATCAGAAAAATATGGTCGTACCTACCACTATCCGTTCTCTCCCGGGACGACGAGTGACGACCGAATCAATCATACCTATTGGGAGGATATCCGGGAGATAAACACGCTGGTCCATACCGAAAAACTGGATGGGGAGAATAATTGTTTAAGCAGATACGGGGTTTTTGCCCGTTCGCATGCTGCTCCTACCACTTCACCATGGACGAGCCAGTTGCGTCAGCGTTGGGAGTTGTTGAAGAATGACTTGGGAGATATTGAACTCTTCGGCGAGAATCTGTATGCTGTTCATTCCATCGAGTACAAGCGGCTGGAAACCCATTTTTATGTGTTCGCAGTCCGCTGTCTCGACAAATGGCTGTCGTGGGAAGAGGTGAAGTTTTATGCTGCTTTGTTCGATTTGCCTACTGTACCCGAATTGTGTACGGAGCGTGTAAACGGACTAACAGCCGAAACCCTGAAACAGCATGTCATCTGCCTGGCCGGGGAACCAAGTGTCTTCGGATCGCGCGATGCGCTGACAGGGATGGACTGTACCCGTGAAGGGGTAGTAACCCGCAATGCCGACGAGTATCTTACCGCAGACTTTGCCCGTAATGTGTTTAAGTATGTCCGTCAGGGGCATGTGCAGACAGACGAGCATTGGACACGGCATTGGAAGCGTGCCCGCCTGGTGTGGGAGTCGAAACAAGAGAAAGGAGGTAACGAATGATTTGGAGATTGACAGAACGGAAAGATTGGGATTCACTGGTACAGCAGTTCAGCTGGGTGCGGGATATGGATCTGGTTCCCCAGCACGCTTTGCATCATGCCGAGGGAAGTGTAGCCGTACATACCCGCATGGTACTCGAGGCATTGCAGCAACAGCCTTCCTATCTGAGGCTTGCGGAGCAGGACCGGGAGATCCTTTGGGCAGCCGCTTTGCTTCACGATGTAGAAAAGCGTTCGACTTCGGTCGATGAAGGCAATGGGCAGATCACCTCCAAAAATCATGCGAAGCGGGGGGAAGCTACTGTACGCACCCTCCTTTACAGGGATATTTCTACGCCTTTCGGTATTCGCGAGCATATTGCCTCTCTGGTACGCCATCATGGTTTGCCTATCTGGCTGATGGAACGGGAAGATCCCTTGAAACGTGCTTGTGAAGCTTCGCTGAGGCTGGACACTTCGTTACTGAAACAGTTGGCTGTGGCCGATATTTGCGGGCGTATCTGCACGGACAGGGAAATACTGCTGGAAGCTACCGAACTCTTTGAAATGTTTTGCCGTGAACAACAATGCTGGGGGAAAGCCCGGACATTTGCCGGTGATACGGCCCGCTTCCATTATTTTCATACGGATCAGGCTTATATCGATTATGTCCCCCACGATGATTTCAGATGTGAGGTTACTTTGCTTGCAGGCCTGCCCGGTATGGGTAAAGACTATTATATAGAGTCTCGATGTGCCGATATGCCGGTTGTCAGTCTGGATGCTATCCGACGTGAACATAAACTCAGCCCCACGGATAAAGCGGCTAACGGCTGGGTGGCACAAACGGCCAAAGAGCAGGCACGGGTCTACCTCCGGAAGGGACAGGACTTTATTTGGAATGCCACCAACGTGACCCGCCAAAGACGTGCCCAGTTGGTCGATTTGTTCATCACCTATGGGGCACGGGTGAAAATAGTCTATATAGAGAAACCTTACTCCGTCTGGCGGCGGCAAAACGGCATACGCGAATATAAAGTGCCGGAGCCGGTTCTGGATGCGATGTTGGATAAACTGGAGGTTCCCCGGTTGACAGAAGCGCACGAAGTGGTTTATGCCGTGCAGGAACAATAGGGCTACACCCAACCGGGGGGAGGGTGTAGCCTTAGGTACCTTGGGGTGTAGCTATCCGGACCGGATGGCTACACCCTGTTTATTTTCCGGCGGTGTCTGTATTTTGTTTGTAATATTGTAACGGCGTTTTTCCGGTAAAGCGTTTGAAACTCTTGATGAAATGATTTAGGTCACAATACCCATTATCGACAGCAATACCCGTTAAGTCATTCTCCCCGTTAGCCGGTAGTTCGCTGTAGGCATGAATCAAGCATCGGATGCGGCCGGAACGAGAAGGGATAAATAAACGCCGATACTGTTGAGGATTTATCATTATGTGTTTATCTTTGTGCCCGGTGAATTGATAACTAACGGTAAGGAGGGATTGCATCATGATAAAGATACTGGTTGTGGAAGATGAACAGCGTGTGGCGGAACTGCTGAAGCGCGGTCTCGAAGAGTCCGGCTATCAGGTGGAACTTGCCTACGACGGAGCTTGGGGGTTGCGCCTGTTCCGTGCCGGAGAGTTTCAGATGGTCATTTCCGATGTAATCTTGCCGAAGATGAGTGGTTTCGAACTCTGTAAAGAGATACGGAACATCAATAACCGGGTTCCGGTACTGATGCTGACAGCGTTGGGCACAACGGATGATAAGCTCGACGGTTTCGATGCCGGGGCTGACGACTATATGGTGAAACCTTTCGATTTCCGCGAACTCGATGCCCGTATCAAGGTATTGCTGAAACGACGACTTCCCGGTATACCCGAAACACAACTTACGGAACTCGTCTATGCGGACTTGCGCATCGACCGGCAGACAAAAACCGTCTATCGGCAGGAGAGGGAGATCAAACTCTCTCCCAAAGAGTATAACCTGTTGCTTTATATGGCCGAGAACCCCGAACGGTTACTTACCCGTGTTGAAATAGCCGACAAGGTGTGGAATACCCATTTCGATACGGGCACCAACTTTATCGATGTGTACATCAACTATCTCCGCAAAAAGATAGACCGGGACTATGATGTGAAACTGATCCATACCAAACCCGGTATGGGCTTTATATTCAGGCAGGAGTTATGAAGATAGGTACCCGGCTCACTCTCCGCTATACCGGTTTCACGGCAGCCGTTTTTCTGTTGCTGGTAGCTGCTATCTATCTGTTTTCGGAGCGGAACCGGAGCAATGAATTCTTCCGTGACCTGAAAAAGGAAGGCATCACCAAAGCCAACCTTTTCCTCGACAACCGGGTGGATGCCAAGACCATGCAGTCCATTTACCTCAACAACCGCGAATTTATCAATGAAGTGGAGGTAGCCATCTACGATACTACTTTCCATTTGCTTTATCATGATGCCAAGCAGATCGACCTGGTGAAAGAGACCCCTGAGATGATCGACCGAATTTTGCAAAATAAATCTATCGAGTTTTATCAGGACGGTTATCAGGTCATCGGGCTCCTTTACACGTTCCATGGTAAACCTTATGTCATCACAGCGGCTGCTTTCGATGGTTACGGATATGCCAAGCAACACTCTTTGCAGACCATGCTGATTGTTCTTTTCTTTTTAGGTATCGCTCTTTTGGCGGGAGTCGGTTACCTGCTTTCGCGGAGTGCCCTGGCTCCTGTGTCCGATATTCTCGGGGAGGTGGAAGCTATTTCTGCTTCCCGTCTCGACCTGCGTGTGCCGGTGAAGGACGAAAAAGATGAATTGGGCGAACTTGCCACCACCTTCAATCGGATGCTGGAAAGGCTGGAACAGTCTTTCGATTCTCAGAAAATGTTCGTCAGCAATGTGTCCCATGAACTGCGTACTCCCATGGCTGCCCTGATTGCCGAACTTGAACTGGCTCTGCTGAAAGAGCGTTCTTCCGAAGAATATCGCCGTGCCATCGGTAATGCGCTCGACGATTCGCGTAAGTTGGTGAAACTTTCCGAAGGGTTGCTCAATCTGGCCAAGGCCGATTATCTGCCCGAGCAGATCAAATTGGAAGAGATCCGTCTGGACGAGCTTCTGCTCGATGCCCGTGAGATGGTGATGAAAGCCAATCCCGACTATACCATCGAATTGATATTCGGCGAAGAAGCCGATGATGACTCCGTCCTCACGGTGTTGGGCAACGGCTACCTGTTGAAAACAGCTTTTGTCAATCTGATGGAGAACAATTGCAAGTTCTCCGCCAATCACACTTCTTTCGTCCAGATCAGCTTTTGGGAGCAAAAGTCTGTTATCCGCTTTTCGGACACGGGTATCGGTATGAATGCCGATGACATGCAATACCTGTTTTCTCCTTTCTATCGGGGAAGCAATAAAGACTATGCCCGTGGAAACGGCATCGGGATGATGCTGACTCAAAAGATCATACATACCCATAAGGGTGAAATCACCGTCAATAGCCAGCCGGGTGAAGGTACGGTCTATACGGTGGAAATTCCTCATATCTGAAGAAACTCTAATAAAACTCTAATAGTACTCTAATCGTTCTCTAACGCCCCTTTTGCGGGGAGCTCCCTACCTTTGTACTGTAAAGGCAAATGAATGAATGGGATTCTTCCAATAGGGAGCGGCCCCGTATCTCTAAAAAAAATGTACTATGATGATTTTTAGAAAGAAACAAACAGACAAGACTGTGCAGTTCAATACCGAGAAGGTATTTCTGGCAGCAACCCAACCGCTGAAGTTGGTGTATGGCTATTTTTGTACTACCCCCCACGGACTCTCGGAGGAGGATGCGGAAGAGCGGCTTAAAAGCTGCGGTGAGAATAAAATCGTGCAAGAGACGCACCCCAATCCGCTTCTGATGTTTTGCAAAACCTTTATCAACCCCTTTATCGGTGTACTGATGGCACTTGTGCTTGTGTCGTTGGTGCTCGACGTCTGGATGGCCCGGCCCGAAGAGCGGGAGTGGACCAGTATCCTTGTCATCGGAAGTATGGTGATGATGAGTGTCGTGTTGCGCTTCTCGCAGGAGTGGCGCTCCGGCAAGGCTTCGGATGCTTTGCAAAAGATGGTGAAAAATACCGCATCCGTCATTCGTAGCGGTGCCCCGGAGCCGTACGAGATCAACATTACAGACTTGGTGCCGGGAGACATCATCTGTCTGGCTGCCGGAGATATGATTCCGGCCGATGTCCGTGTCATCGAGTCGAAAGACCTGTTCGTCAGCCAGTCCTCGTTGACCGGAGAATCCGATGCCATAGAGAAGTGTGCCGTATTGGCGGAGGATCGTCACCGTTCCGGCAGTGTGGTCGAGCTTGATGATATTTGCTTCATGGGCTCCAATGTAGTGAGCGGTTCGGCACGTGCCATTGTTTTCGGTACAGGGCGAGATACCTATCTGGGCACCATCGCCCGGAGTATCGTCGGCGTACGTGCGCAGACGGCATTCGATAAAGGAATCAGCAATGTCAGTCTTTTGCTGATCCGTTTCATGCTGGTGATGGTGCCTCTGGTGTTTCTCATCAACGGAGTGACGAAAGGCGACTGGTTCGAAGCCTTTATTTTTGCCATTTCCGTAGCCGTGGGACTGACTCCTGAGATGCTTCCGATGATTGTCACCGCTAACCTGAGCAAAGGAGCTGTCTCTATGGCTAAGAAAAAGACCATTGTCAAGAACCTCAACGCCATCCAGAATTTCGGGGCGATGGACATTCTTTGCACCGATAAGACCGGGACACTGACCCGCGACCACATTGTGCTGGAAAAGTTTATCAATGCTGACGGGAGCGAGGATCACGAGTGCCGCGTACTCCGTCATGCCTATTTCAACAGTTATTTCCAGACGGGGCTGAAGAATCTGATGGATCGTGCCATCCTTTCACATGTTCGTGAGTTACAGTTGGATTATCTCAGGGATGCTTATACCAAGGTAGACGAAATCCCATTCGACTTTACCCGCCGACGTATGTCCGTGGTGGTGGAAGACGAACAGAGGAAGCGTCAGATCATCACCAAGGGAGCGGTAGAGGAGATGCTTGCAATCTGCACTCATGCAGAGTTTGGCAAAACCGTTCACGAGTTGACCGATGAGCTGCGGCGAAAAGCCTTTGTCATCAGTGAGCAGATGAACAAAGAAGGTATGCGTGTGCTGGCGGTGGCACAGAAGAGTTGGGTAGAAAAAGAACATGATTTTTCTGTCGAAGACGAATCCGGAATGGTGCTGATCGGTTATCTCGCTTTTCTCGACCCTCCCAAACCTTCGGCAGCCAATGCCATCCGGCAGCTCCATAGCCATGGAGTCGATGTGAAAGTGCTGTCCGGTGATAACGAAGCGGTTGTACGTACCATCTGCCGTCAGGTGGGAGTCGATACGGCCTGTACGCTGAACGGTACGGAGATAGAGCGGCTGACGGATGAAGAACTGAAGTTGAGAATACGGCAGACTACCGTGTTTGCGAAGCTGGCTCCGATGCAGAAGACCCGTATCATCACCTTGCTGCAGGAATTGGGACATACGGTGGGCTTCCTGGGTGATGGCATCAATGACGCTTCCGCCCTGCGCCAGTCCGATGTGGGTATATCTGTGGATACGGCTGTGGACATCGCCAAGGAGAGTGCTGACATCATTCTGCTGGAGAAGGATCTGATGGTGCTTGAAGATGGAGTGATAGAGGGACGCAGAACGTTTGGCAACATTATGAAGTACATCAAGATGACTGCCAGTTCTAACTTTGGCAATATGTTCAGCGTGCTGGCTGCCAGTGCCTTTCTGCCTTTCCTGCCTATGCTGCCTGTCCATCTGCTTGTTCAGAATCTGCTGTACGATACGTCGCAGTCCACCATTCCGTTCGACCGGATGGACCCGGAGTACCTGATGAAGCCGCGCAAATGGGATGCATCCGACCTGAGCCGTTTTATGATTTTTATCGGTCCGGTCAGTTCTATTTTCGACATAGCCTTATTTCTGGTCATGTGGTATGTGTTCGGTTGCAACTCTCCCGAACATCAGACTCTCTTTCAGTCCGGTTGGTTTGTAGAGGGCTTGCTGTCGCAAACGTTGATTGTACATATGATCCGTACCCGCAAGATCCCGTTTATTCAGAGTACGGCATCCTGGCCGGTATTAGGACTAACGTCCGTCATCATGGTTCTGGGAATCGTCATTCCCTTCACGCAGTTTGGGGCTTCCATCGGGTTGATGCCGTTGCCGCTCAGTTATTTCCCCTGGTTGGCGGGCATCCTGCTGAGCTATTGTGTGCTGACGCAGCTTATTAAACAATGGTATGTGAAGCGGTTTACGAAGTGGCTGTAAACACGAATAAAGACCTTAAAAACGGGTCATCCTGTTGTTATAGCAGGATGATCCGTTTCTGCATAATCTCTTTGAGCTGTGCCTGTAACTGGCGCGCATTGATGGGTTTGGGCATGTATCCGTCGAATCCGCTTTCCATCACCCGCTGTTCGTCCGAAGCGTAGGCAAAGGCCGTAACTGCGATGATAGGGACTTTGGCCGAATATTTACGGATCTCTTTAGTGGCTTCATATCCGTCCATGACCGGCATGTTGATGTCCATCAGGATAATCTGCGGATCTTCTTTGCGGAATATTTCTACGGCTTCGCGGCCGTCCCAGGCATGAAGCAGGCGGTAATCCTGGCGGAGGATGGACTCAAATAACCTGAAGTTGCTTTCGTTGTCTTCGGCAATCAGGATGGTCAGTTTGTCTTTCTCTACCGCAATGGGCTGTATAACTGTTTTCCGGACAGGTTCAGCTGTCGATGCGGCTTCGTAAGGGAGGGTAAACCAGAATGTGGAACCTTTACCTTTCTCAGACTCCACACCGATGTGTCCGCCCATGTGGTTGACCAGTGTCTGGCAGATGGATAGTCCGAGCCCTGTGCCTTGTGCGAAACTGTTCAGTTTGACGAATCGGCCGAATATGCTTTCCTGCTCGTCCTTGGCAATGCCGCAACCGGTGTCGGCAACGTAGAAATAAAGCTCTTTTTCGCGAAGCTCGTAGCCAAAGCGGATACTCCCTTTCTCGGTGAACTTGATGGCATTGGTCACCAGATTGATGATCAGCTGGGAAACACGGTTCTTTTCCAGATGAACCAGGCAGCGGTCTGCCGGAGGTACGAATTCCAATTTCACGGCTTCGGATTTCATCTTGAGCTGCAACGTGCTTTCCAGCTCTTTCATTACGGCATTCAGCTCGACGTTGGAGTATTGGAACTCAAGGGTGCCGGCTTCTATTTTCGACAGGTCGAGGATGTCGCTGATCAGTTGTAAGAGCAGGGTGTTGTTATTTTCGATGATGTTGACGTATTCTCGTTTTTCTTCTTCCTCATCGGTAGATGCCAAGATACCCGAAAAGCCTACGATGGCATTCAGCGGAGTACGGATTTCATGGCTCATGTTGGCAAGGAAAGCCGATTTCAGGCGGTTGGATTCTTCGGCGCGGTCTTTGGCCGTGGTAAGTTCCATCTCCATCTTTTTTCGTTTGGTAATGACCAGTGAAGAGCCTACCAGCGTGGTAGGATTTCCGTTTTCGTCGCGGGATTCTACGGCGGCCTGGGCTTCTACCCATTCCACTTTGTGGGTGTGGTTCTGTACGTTGATAACCCGGTATTCCTCCTTTACCTTGTCCGTGCGACCTTCAATCAGGTCTTTGTATGCCTGTTCCACCCGTTTGCGGTCTTCTTTGAATATCTTTGAGAAGTATTGCGTGTCCGGCACGGCCAGTTGCTCGTCGTTCACGCTGTTGCCGGGTGAACTGAGTTCGATGGGTTTGTTGATGTCACACAGGATGGTTTTGCTGAGCAGATCCCATTTCCATGGAATGATATTTGCCACATCCAATGCCATCGACAGCTTGTGGTTGGTGGCGGTCAGTTTTTGTTGTGCCAGGTGTAATTCGGTACTGTCCAGACAAAAAATATCGACCACGTTATTCTGATGGGTACCTTTGAGGACGATATCGTAGAATTTATTGATTTTCCTGAAATAGTATGGGAAAGTAACAACCCGGTTTTCCTTGAGTGACATCTGGATGAAGTGCAGGAACTCGGGGAGGGATTCGGGAAACATCTCACTTGCTTTCTTGCCTACTGCATCTTCTCTGCGGAAAAAGTTCTGTTCGAAATGGGGGTTTACGTTCAGGTAGATCAAATCTGTGCCTATGCCTTGTTCGTTTGTTATCAGCTTCTCCTGCATATAGAGGATGGGCATGTTGTTGATCAGGTTTTTATAGCTGGTCATGGTCTCTATCTCTTTCAACTGTGTTTTCTTAAGTCTGTTCAGTGTGCGGATGCGGTACTGGAAAAACAGGACGAGCAGGACGATGGAGATGCATGTACCTATAAGGAAGTAGCTGTATTGTTCCCAGAAGGTGTGCGGTTTGTTGATGAAATACGTGTTGGCCGGACATAAGTCGGGAGAAAATCCTTTATGGATCAGTGTCTCATAATTGATGATGGGCATACCGTCCAGAGGATAATAGTAAGGGAGGGTGCGGGGTTGCCTGCCATTCAGTACATCGGAAAATATACCGAGAAGCCGCTTGTCGAATTCTATCTGATTGTAAGAATATCCTCCGGTCATCCCGCTGCTTTTGTCTTTTACGTCAATGGTGCTGAGGGCAAACAGGGGAGGTGAAACAGTAGAAACAATTTTGGGTGATACGATAGACAGTGAAGTGTTGCCCGCAAACTTCCGCTTATAGAACCAGGAAGAAAACAGGATGCCGGTGGTCCGGGGATTGACAAAGTTGAGAGAGTCGATCAGTTGGTTGGTCTCCAGAATATTCTCAGGAGATAAAAAAGTATATTGGACCCCGGGATGGCTGGATTGTAATATTTCCTGTATTTCTATACTGTTCGTTTGATTGACGAATCTCTGATCGCCTACATAAATCAGCTTTTTCATATCGGGAAGGATATGAAACATTAACTCCAGGTTTTCACGTATGTATTGGTTGGAGTAAAGAAGGACGAGGTTATAGGGTTGGGCCAGTTCGGTCAGTGGGATTCGTTCGGACGGAGGGACGGGGTGTTTCTTCAAATAATATTCTCTGGGACCGATGTAGTCTTTTTCGGAGCAGAGTATGATCGGGACATCACCCCATACCTTTCTGAAGTCGTCCCGCAACATCAAGGTGGAATTACCCAGCAATAATAGTGCGCGCGGGGAATGGGAACCATACTTCTCGAACAGGTTGGTCTTGAATTCACACAGTGTACTGTCATTATCCATCATCAAGAGATTCATGTGTTCGGCATAAATGGCTAAGTGAGGATCATCCTTGACAAATTCGGTTGCTGTAAAGATCAGGCGGTTGCTCCATGCGAAGGCTTCCGTATAGGTGTTAATGACCAGAATATAGTCTTTGGTATTCATTGCCTCTTTTTGGGCGGATACAGGGCTTACTGATAGGAAACATGTGAAAAGAACCAACAGTTTTCTCAGCAATGGGGTACAGAAAATGGATGTTACTCCAAAGGAAGTAGTCATAAAATTCTATTGAATGATGGCGATGTTTTGTTTATTCGACTGTAAAAGTATTAATAATAAATGAATTATGACCTGTTTTTACTTGATTATATGAAAAGGTTGAGGCAGAAGATCGAGTGAGGGTGGAAAACACAAAGTGTGCCGGGAAGCAGACGGGGCGTTATGAATAGCTTCCGGCACACTGTCGTGATAAGTGCTGTAACAGAGGTGTCCCGCGTTACTTCTTCAGAGCCTCAATCAGCTGAGGCATCATTGTCCAAAGGGTGTTTTCGTCTTGTGCGGTATAGAAGTTACCGTCAATTTCCGATTTCCCGTCAGTCGCCTGTCCCGTCTGTATAGCGGGTTTGGCAAGCGGGTGGACGGCCAGCCTCTTTCCGGCGGTGATTCCGGTGAAATTGAACATCATGGCGGCGGCACAATGGCCGATCATAAGTTTGCCTTTTTCGCCAAATGCTTTGATTACTTCCATCAGGTCTACATTGTAGGCCTTTCCTGCATTGTCTTTGAATACCGGCACTGCGTCGCCACAAGCGAATACAAGTGCGTCAAATTCGTCTTCATGCCCTTTGAGATTGGCTATCACGTCATCGGCAAACAGGGTGATGCCGGAATTGGTCTTGATCTCCCGGGTATCTGACACCGCGAATACTTTGTACGGAATACCATTCTCGAAAAAACTTTCCAGATACTGGAACAAACCGAATCCGTTGACCGGATTGACTGCTAATACTGCAACTTTCTTTGCCATAACATAAATTATTAAGTGAAACAATAGTTATCTTTCGTAAGTTTATTACTTTTGTGCTTGCAAATGTATGTTTCTCTGTGCGGATAAACAAGAACGAACTTCAGAATAAGGAACTTACATAGAGATAACTATTGCTGGAACTCAATGGAATAGAAAAGATTAAAAAATGAAAAATTTTCATCCTACAGGGACATGTCCTATCAGGGACGTACTGTGCCGGCTGGGCGACAAGTGGTCGATGCTGGTATTGGTGACGCTGAACGCGAACGGAACGATGCGCTTCAGTGACATTCATAAAACGATTGATGACATTTCGCAACGGATGCTGACTGTCACGCTTCGAACATTGGAAACCGACGGACTGGTACAACGAAAGGTGTATGCGGAGGTGCCCCCACGAGTGGAGTATTGCCTGACGGAGACGGGACGCAGTCTGATTCCGCATGTAGAGGCGTTGGTAGGCTGGGCACTGGACCACATGACGGTGATTCTTGAACACAGGGAAGGAGAAAGGAAATGAAGGTAGAGCAAGTGTTTTCTGACAAGAAGCGTTTCCTCGATTTGCTCCTGCTGGCAGACGAACAGGAGGATATGGTGGACCGCTATCTGGAACGTGGGGAGATGTTTACCTTGTACGACGGGGGAGAGCTCAGAGCGGCTTGTGTGGTGACCAACGAGGGGGAAGGTATTTACGAACTGAAGAATATCGCGACTTATCCGGAGAGCCAGCGCAAGGGCTACGGCAGATATCTGGTTGAATTCCTGTTCCGTCACTATTCGGACAGATGCTCGGTTATGTTTGTGGGGACGGGCGATACTCCACACTCACTTTCGTTCTATCAGTCTTGCGGATTTGTCCCTTCCCACCGCGTTGAGAATTTCTTTACCGACCATTATGATCATCCCATCTGTGAAGATGGAATTTTGCTCCGGGATATGGTTTATCTGAAGAGGGAAAAGTTATAATAGTCGATGTTTTCTTTGGTCAGAAGGTCAATTGGCATGTAGTTGGTGCATGTCACCTCCTTTTTGAATATCAGGTGGTCACATAGAGTCCTGATACTGTTGAATCCTTGCAACTCGGGTTGCTGGGCAATCAGGAAAGAGACGGTGCCCTCCTTCAGGCAAGCCACGTTCCGTTCGAGCAGGTCGTAACCGATCAGGTTGATATTGTTTTTCCGACGCATTTTCAAGTATTCACCGATGATGTATACTTTCGAATTGAACGTGATCCCGTTCTTCACTTCCGGATGTTCGCTGAAGAAATCGTCCAGCATACGGTTGTCTTCAATATTCGGGGCGGCGTGCAGGTCGAGTTCAAGGATATTGCAGTCGGGATGATGCTCCCGCATATATTGGCGGAAACCGATTTCACGGTTTTCCTGCTGGTTCGATCCGATCACCCCTTCGTGTATCTTACGGAAAATCACGATCTCCCGGTCGTTTCCGGCAAGCAGCATCAGCATACGTGCCGCAAAGTATCCGCTTTGGTGGGAGTTCTGACCGAAGAAGGCGAGGGGAGGGACATCTTTTATTTGTGAATCGATGTATATATAAGGTATACCCAACCCGTTCAGTGCATCGGTGAATTCTTTTGTGTATTGCGGTATGGTAGGAGCAAACATCACTCCGTCCGGGCGTTCTTCAATGACAGCCCGGCTGGTTGCTGCAAACGAATTGTAATCATAAGGATCGTAGTGAGTGATGTCCACTGAGATATTGAAATCGGAATATGTGCTAACCGCTTCACGGATACCTTTCTGCACGTCTGTCCAGTATTCACCTTCCAGATGCTTGGGTAACAGGCAGGCAAAAGTGTATTTCTTGTTGGAGGCCAGTGCACTGGCATACATATTGGGCTGGTAGTCCAGTTGCTTCAGGATTTCTTCCACCCGTTTCCGGCTTGCTTCCGATACTCCGCTACGGCCGTGGAGCACGCGGTCGACAGTTCCTACAGATACGTTTGCCAAACGGGCAATATCCTTGATTCTGATTCTTTCTGGCAATTTATTCATGCGTCTTCTTTATTTATGCGGGGTTTTGTGCCCGGACACAATAATAGTTTTATTTCTATGGACACAAATATATAATAATTTTTGTAATCATGAAAATCTGTGTATCTTTGTGTCCGCACACGGACTTTGCCGGTGTCTATTTTATACATTGCTATTGTTCATATATCCAGTATGTTATTGAGAAGATTGGGGGGTGAATAATAAATTGTAACTGAACAATTAAGATCGATCGTTTTAGAATAGAAACAAATTAAACTCAAAACTAACTAAATATAGAATTATGAGAAAGAAAGTCGTTACGTTAGGCGAAATCATGCTCAGGTTATCTCCTCCGGGAAATACTCGTTTTGTTCAATCGGACTCTTTCGATGTGGTGTACGGTGGGGGTGAGGCTAACGTAGCTGTGAGCTGCGCTAATTATGGCCATGATGCTTATTTTGTAACCAAGCTGCCTGAACATGAAATAGGGCAGTCGGCTGTAAATGCACTCCGCAAATATGGTGTGATGACAGATTATATTGCCAGGGGAGGCGACCGTGTCGGCATCTATTATTTGGAAACCGGTGTTGCCATGCGTCCCAGTAAGGTGATTTACGATCGTGCGCATTCCGCCATTACCGAAGCCGATGCGGCGGATTTCGATTTTGACAGGATTATGGAGGGAGCCGATTGGTTTCATTGGTCGGGTATTACTCCCGCCATTTCGGACAAAGCAGCCGAATTGACCCGTTTGGCATGTGAGGCTGCCAAGCGTCACGGGGTGACCGTGTCGGTCGATCTGAATTTCCGTAAGAAGCTGTGGACAAAGGAGAAGGCACAATCCGTGATGAAACCTTTGATGAAGTATGTAGATGTCTGCATCGGTAATGAAGAAGATGCGGAGCTTTGTCTGGGATTCAAGCCCGACGCGGATGTGGAAAGCGGACATACGGATGCCGAGGGGTATAAGGAGATTTTCCGGCGTATGTCGGAAGAGTTTGAATTCAGCTATGTTATCTCGACACTGCGTGAATCTTTCTCCGCGTCACACAATGGCTGGAAGGCCATGATTTATAATGGTAAGGAATTCTACGTTTCCAAGCACTATGACATCGATCCGATTGTCGACCGGGTAGGTGGTGGGGATTCGTTCTCCGGAGGCATTATCCATGGTCTGCTTACGAAGCCTACACAGGGTGAAGCGCTTGAATTTGCCGTGGCGGCATCGGCATTGAAGCATACCGTCAGCGGAGACTTCAATCTGGTTTCTGTGGCAGAAGTCGAGGCGCTGGCCGGAGGCGATGCGAGTGGACGTGTACAAAGATAAATTCAATTGTAAATAAATAGATATGGCTAAATTTGATAAAATGGCTGTCCTGACTAAGATGGGGACAACGGGCATGATTCCTGTATTCTATCACGAAGATGTGGAAGTGGCAAAGAAAGTGCTAAAGGCCTGTTATGAAGGTGGCGTCCGTGCTTTTGAATTTACAAACCGGGGGGATTTTGCCCAGGAGGTATTTGCCGGAATCGTGAAGTTTGCAACCCGTGAGTGTCCGGAAATGGCTATGGGTGTCGGTTCTGTGGTCGATCCGGCTACTGCGGCTTTATATATACAGTTGGGGGCTGACTTCGTGGTAGGGCCGCTATTCAATCCGGAGATTGCTAAGATATGCAATCGCCGGCTGATTGCATATACACCGGGATGCGGTTCGGTTTCGGAAGTGGGCTTTGCGCAGGAGGCCGGCTGTGATCTTTGTAAGATATTTCCGGGAGATGTATATGGTCCGAATTTTGTAAAAGGCCTGATGGCTCCGATGCCATGGTCCAAGTTGATGGTGACCGGTGGGGTGGAACCTACGAGGGAGAATCTGACGTCTTGGTTCAAGGCAGGTGCGTTCTGCGTAGGCATGGGGTCCAAATTGTTCCCGAAAGATAAAGTAACAGCCGGAGACTGGGGATATGTCACCGGGAAATGTGCCGAAGCCTTGGCTTACATTGCCGAAGCAAGGAAATAGGTGAAGTTTTCCGGTGTTTTTTTCACCACAGATTACACAGATTCCCACAGATTAATGATTTATCTTATGGATAAGAACAATCAAAAATCTGTGGGAATCCGTGTAATCTGTGGTGAGCCTTTCTGTCAGGCCTTCTTTACCAGTTTCTTCAGTAAACGTGTAGCTGTGAATGACTGGCGGTGGAAGATAAATACCGGTATGGCAGCTCCTACAACCAGGGCAAACAACACAAAGATAGTGGTACTGCCATTGTGGAAGAAATCTACCAGATATTGCAAGGAGGCAGTTTCATCCTTGGTCTGCATAAACTTTGTCAGTGCCAGGATACTTTTATAAGCGAACATTCCCGGAATCATCGGCAGGAGAGACGGGAACGAGAATACCTCCGCCGGACAATGGATTGCCTTGGCAAAGGGGATGGCTAACAAACCGATGGAGACGGCAGCAAAGAAAGAGGCTGTGGCGATGTCCATCGTGAACAGATGCGTATGCATCAGGAAGTAGCGTAACCCGTGCCCAACGGCCGCCAGAAAAGCAGAGATCAATATGGCTTTCCGGGGTGGATTGGAGATGATGGCAAATCCGATGGCGGCAATGGCGGCGAATGCGCCGTCGAGTATAATGGCGGTTATAAATTCTATATTCATCATAAAGTGCTGATTCCGGTGATTAAAAGGGTCATTGAAAGGCCGATTGCTATACAAATAATAAGCAGACAGGCATTAATAAATCTCGATGTTCCCGCCAGTACATGTCCGTCGATGATGTCCATGATGGAGTTGATCAGTGGTACACCCGGGATCAGGTAGAGGACGCTGGTACCCAAAGCCATATCCGGAGTGGTTCCCCAGTGCATCAGGTAGCCTGTGCTGCCGATCATCGAGGCGATGAACGAAGAGATGATGAATACTGCCAGATGATTCCAGTGACGTCCCATTAGTTCGGTACGGACGAAGAAGCCTGCCAGGGTGGCGGCGAATACGATACCCATAGAAATAAAGTCGCCTTGGAACAGGCGGCAGAATGACGCATTGGCAAAAGCAACGAGGATCAGTACGAGCCATTTGCTTTCGCGCGGCTTGCTGACTATTTCGTGATAACGTCGCTGGAGTTCAGTGAGAGACAGATGCTCGTCATACGCTTCCCAGCTCAGGGTGCTGAGGGCGGAGTTGATGGCGAAATTCAGCCCCATGGGTTTGATTTTGTTTACTGTGCTGTACGAGTGTGAGTTATCGGCGTCGCGTAACGTCATGATGATGGTTTTCTGAAAGATGGTCATGTCACAGAAAAAGCCGAAAGACTCGGCAATTCGCGATGTGTTTCGTACGATGCGTGATGTCTGTACACCTACGGCCATCAGGCTGGTGGAATATTCAGACAGGAATTTAGATAGTTCTTTTAATTCTTGGTGGATGTCCATAAGGTTTTGATCTTTTTACTCTTTCTTAAATCAGTGATACATACATGTTGCTTTTCTACATTTCCGGTGAAGGGAATGCGGTTGATGTGTCTGTATAGTGCTTCGATTCCGGTTTAGGTCTTAGATGGAGGATACCCTTTTTAACGGGTGAATTGCGTCTTTTCGGGGGACAAAGGTAATCAAAAAAATTGCAGGCAAAAGGAGAAGCAGGTTTCTTTTTGGAGAGTTGTTGATCTGTTTCAATTGAAAGGAAATGATATTTGCATAAAGGCGGAATTCCCGGAAAGTTTGTTTCCGGTTGTTATTCAGAGCCGTGAGACAGCATTGGGCTTTTGATTCGTGGGGGGAGAAAAAGATTTAAGAGTTTCCGAAAAAGACTTAAACGTTTTCTGAAAAGACTTAAACGTTTCGCTGAGAATGCTTAAGTGTTTCACTGAAAAGACTTAAATGTTTGAGGGCAAAAAGGTTCAGGTCTTTTGTTTGCCGGCCGACAACCGGATACTGAAATTCCCGTCTGCAGAGTGCCGGATGGGTATATCAGCAGTTCACCACAGAACAGCAGGCTACACAGAGAAGATAATTGCTTGGATTATCTGTAAACCGCATCTCTGTGTGATTTGCTGATCTGTGGTGAAACAGACTCTTGACATGCCCTTTTATACGCTGTTTGCCAACTTTCGGGGGACAGTCCTGTCGAGAGTACTTATTCTTCCGGGACGTAGATGATTTCCCCGTTATCCAATTCATAGGCAATACCTACCTTCTTTCCCTTCTTGCCGCTTTTCTGCTGGTCTTCCGAAGGAGTATAACGGTTGATCTTCTGTCCTTCTTTGGTGATGATTTCCATATTCTCTTTTCCGGGGTTTTTCACCATGGTGTAGTCTTCCTGAGAGAACACTTCGGTCATGTTGTAGCGGCTGACAAGAGCTACCATCAAGGCTACGGCAAATACCATGGCTACATCGAACAGGTTCGATACGACGCTGATCGGGTCGGCATCTTCTTCTTTTCTGAGCAGGTTTCGTTTCATCGGGCCGCACGTTTTTCGTTCAACAATTCGGAAAGAAACTCCAGATTGGTCATATCCTGAAGATACCAGCGCTGTTTCACCTGTTGAGTGAGGAACCCTACGGCTCCAGCTACCAGTCCGACAACGGTAGTGGCAAAAGCGATCTGCATGTTATAGGCCATCGAAGCGATGTCACCGCTTGCCAGTCCGGCAAGGGCGGGACCCATCGGAATAAGCGTGCCCATCAATCCGAGGATAGGGCCGAGCTTGGTCAGTGTTTTAGAAATGGCGAGGTCTTTGTCGGCTGCAATCTCGAAGTTGGCGAGCAGGCGTTGTACCTGTGCCGGACTATCGTGTGCTTCGAGTACCTGGCGGATATAGGATATGACGAGGGATGATGATGTCTCCGGCAATTTGGCTGCCAGTTCAGTAACAGTGGCAGGAGTGAGTGCGTTCAGTTCGTTGCGGAGCAGTGCCTCTGTCTTGCGTATCGAGAGATACTGTCCGTAGAAACTGCCGACCAACAGAAGTGCACGGCCGAATAATACGATAAGCAATACGATAACAGGAACGAGCAGTCCTGTAGAAATCCAATATAAAATGTCTGATATGATATTCATTGTCGATCAGTTTTAAAAAGTTGATTTACCTGTTGTTTTTATGATTAATTACTTTTTTTCTTCAGTCTCCACCATCCGAGTCCGATGGCGCTGCCGATGACGGTTATTCCTCCGACGCCGGCCAGTGCTCCCCAGTTCACTTCACTGACTCCGGCTACGGAAGTCCGTCCGTTCACGGTAGCGACAATCCCCAGGATGGCTACCAATGCATTAGTGAGGAAGAAGAGTTCCAACCGCAGTTCTTTCTCCGGAAGGAGATAGAGCAGCACCCGGCGTCCCACGGGGATGGCTATTAACACACAAGCGGCATACCCCCACGCCACGGTGGTGAATGGTGTCCCCGGGAAAGCAAAGATAAGATAGACCAGCCCGCTGAATAATACCGGAAAGATAAGCAGTCCCGGAAACCATCTCAGGAATCGGTAGGTGAGCAGCGTGCGGGGCTTTACCGGATAGGCACTGGCAACGTGTACCGCCAGCATGGCATAGGCCATCTGGAGGCTGACCTCGATAGTCAGTAAAACGGAAGTGTCCAGCATCAGGGCGGTGTTGCCCAGCCAGTCGGCAATCTGTGTTTTCGACTGCTCGATGGCATACGGCCACATCAGTCCTGCAAACAGGGCGGCAACGGCAGCGATGATGCCTACCGCTACTGCTTTCCAGAAAGTCTGTTTCAGCAGAAAGTTGAATGCTATTAACAGCATTAATACAAGTACGACTGTATCCATACTCCTGATTATTCTGATGTTTTACGACGTTTGCGGACAAAGAGTACGAGTGCCAGTATCACCACTACTACGGCTGCACCCACGGCAATGTTGCTCAGGGTTGTCTTTTGTTCTTCCGGTGTCTGGTTTATCTCTTCTTTCTTCATCACCATTCCTTTGGCATCGCCCGAAGCTTTTGCTTCACGTATCCTGGTGATGTTTTCCTTGTACTGTGCGGCAGCCGGAGCATCCGACTTGGAAGCGATGTATTCGCGCAGTTTGGCATTATCGCATACAAAACCCGAGCACGACGGACGATACTTGTTTACCGTTTCGGTATGGAGTTTTGCCAGTTCGGCAACCTGCTCGGCGCTTGCTTTCCACAGACCTTTGCGGGCACTTTCGAGCATGACGGCAGTCATCTCTTCAAGGGCGGCGGGACTTTGTGTTTCGAAGAACTCTTTCACGTTCAGATTGTATTCGTCTTTTACGTATACATTGTAAATGTTGTCCCAAAGTTCTTTGTCGATGGCGGCAGGTTTCATCACGTTCCAGCCATATGTATTGGTTACAGTCTCGGCAAATTCGGCGGCAGAGGAAGAACCGCCTTTCATCTTCTCTTTGATGTAAGCGGGGTTGAGGATGGTGGTGCGGCTTTCTACACCGACAGCCTCTTTGACTTCTTGCATGCGCATGTGGTTACGGTTGCGATAATCGCTCAGGTAAGCGTCGGGGTCCTTGCCGGTCACGTTGCGTACGGCAAGGTTCATGCCTCCCATAAACTCGTATACGTGGTCGAGACTCAGTGCCCCCCATGTATTGCTCTGACGAGGCTGAACCACTACATCCGTACGGGTCAGTGCGGCTTCAAAAGCATATTTCCGGAAGGCCTCCCAGTTCTTTTCGCTACCGTAGTAAGCACCCATATTATTAAGGTAGGTGGCGGCTATTTCTGATTCATTTTCCCAGCGGTCACCGGATTCGACCATCTCCTGGATACCTGTGCCGTACATTCCGTTGGCACCGCCGAACACACGGAAAGCAGCCATCTCACGGGCATCCTTCGGGCTTACCCCTTTCTCGGTCAGTGCCCGTTCGGCTTCTACCACACTTGCCGCTACCTGGTTTTCATATTTGTCGTCTTTGGCAGCCGCGGCCATCTCTACCGCACGGTTGATCAGGAAAAGGCGGGATGCTGCAATATCACGGAGCTGTCCCGATGTCTGTACCACTACGTCGATACGGGGGCGCCCCAATTCGGCCGATGGAATCAGCTTCAAGTCACTGACACGCCCGAAGGCGTCACGAACCGGCTCTACACCGAGCATATACAATACCTGTGCGATGGTAGCTCCTCCCGTTTCAATGAATTCGGCAGACCAGAGTGTGTAGCTGACTTTACGGGGAATGCTGTCGTTATGACGGCTTCGGTAAGTTTCGATGGTCTGTTTGGCCAGTGCCACTCCTTTTTCCCAGGCCGACTCCGAAGGAGTGGCTTCTGCGTTGATGGCGTACATGTTGCGTCCTGTAGGCAGAGTGTTGGGGTTCGCAATCGGATCACCACCGGGTGAAGGCGCAGTGTATCCGCCATTCAGGGCATTGACCAGGCTGGCGAGCTCTTTCTCGGGACTGTCGGCCAACTCTGTCTTATAGTTACCCACGTTTCGGATGGTGCGTTCCACCTCCGTCAAGGCAAGGGCGAAGTTGATTTCCTCTTTGCTGTATTCTTTTTGGGCAGGTTTCTTTCCCACTTTTTGAGGATTCATCTTTGCTTCCATCTTCTTCAGGGCTTCCGGACTGGCACCCATTTTCTTTGCCATTTCCATGGCCTTGGACGAATCCATGTGAGCACCCATCTCTTTCATTTTCTCCTTCATGGCTTCCGGCATCTTATGTGTTGCCTTTCCGGTCTTGTCCTCTGCCTTGTTTTTGGCAGCGGCAGCCATCATCATCGCCATCATTCCTTTCGGAGCATTGCGCGAAGCTTCTATTTCGCGTGCTTTCGCCAGTTCTTCGGGGCTGACACCGGCTGTACGGCAGATCAGTTCGTCTGTTGCCAGTGCAGGGTTGCTTATCAGTTTTTCTACCAAAGCACGGGTCGGATTCAGGTAACGCTGCGTAAAGAGGGAGCGGTGCTTCTCTACATCGGCTGTCGCTTTGCCACGTTGTTTGTCGAGTGACAGGAGGCTGTAAGCTATCGGCTCGGTTGCCATGGCAAGTACGGAAGAAGTGATACGCTCCGGTTCATAGGGTATACCCATTGTATAAAGCTGTCCGGTGATTTTTTCCGTGGCCAGTTCTTCGGCGAAGTTCTCCACACGTGCCACTTCATCCTCGCTGTATGGGCGGGTCAGCAAGCTGTCCAGTCCCAGTTCACGGTGAATGCCCAGTTTCACGGTGAGTGCTTTCACGGCAAGCGACTGCTTCTCTTTCGATCCGGTGGCATTATTGTAAATCTTGATTTTCTCCATCAGGTCACGGTAGATACCCCGTACGCTACTTTCGAGGAAAGGAGGCGTGAGGTAAGATTGCAGGGTGGCATACGAACGGCGTTTGGCTATCATGCCTTCTCCCACGTTGCCGATGGAATAAATATAAAGGTGCGGAAGAGTTCCCACAAGGCGGTCGGGCCAGTCGTTGCTGCACAGCGCCACCTGTTTCCGTGGAGTGAATTCAAGGCTTCCGTGCGTACCGAAGTGAATCATCGCATCTGCTTTGAACCCGTGCTGCATCCAGAGGTACGAAGCGATGTAAGTGTGGGGAGGTGCGGCATTGGTGCCATGCACCACCTGGAAGGCATTGTCTCCGCTGCCGGCTGCCACCTGCGGCATCAGTACTACGTTGCCGAACTGCAACCGTGCGATGCCCAGACGTCCGTCGGACGTAGTCATGTATTGGCCGGGGAACTCACCGTTGGCAGCTACCACTTCAGCGTATTTTTCGGGACGGAGCGATGCTTTCACCCAGCTTTCGTATTGCTCTTTGGTCACCAGTTCGGGGTTACCGGTTTTCATAAATTCATCAAAAGCTCCCTCTGCATACATGCCGAATACGGCTCCCTGTGCCTGGATCATTTTCTCCAGGTCCTTGGCATTGGCAGGGAGGTTTTCCACCCGGTAACCTTCTTTCTTCATCCTCAACAGCAGGTTGTAGAGCGAGGGGCCTACTTCCATTCCGCTTGCTGTCAGCGCATTCTGTCCGGGACCTTTATAGTAGATGATGGCTATGTGCTTCTCGCTGTTGGGTTTTGTTTTCAGGGAAAGGTAGTTGTTCACTGTGCTTACGAACGTTTCCAACCGTTCGGGAACAGCAAATGAATGTTGCAATCCTTCGTCATCTTTGTATTGGGCAAAGAGGGCGAACGGGCGGATGGCACCGTCAATTTCCGGTGTCACTACGCTTTGCGAAAGAAACCCGCCGGACATACCCATCGGGTCGTTTTCCCAGTCTTCCACCAGACTGTTGATGGTGAGCGGGGCGAAGAGAGGAATGTTGTGCTCTTTCAGATATTCCACCATGGCGTCGCCCATGCGTCCGTGTGCCATGTTGATAACGGCATCCGGTCCGATTTCACGGACGAACTCCATGAACCGGGTGAAAGAAGAGACCGGATACACGTTGTGTCCCGCCTCTTCGAGTGCTTTAATCAGTTCCGTGGCATCCGCCATCTGTCCGGTGATCACAATCTTGCGTGCCCCCTCTTTATAGAGTCCGTTTTCGCGGAGAAACTTTTCATAATCGGACACGTTTAGGAATTCCATTTCGTCATCCGGATTTTTCACTCCGGCGTGGTAGAGAAGATCGGTCGGTTTCTCTACCGGTGCTTCCGGTGCAGGTGCCGAGATCAGCTTGCCGTCAATCTCTTTGCGGACATACGAAAGCAGATTCCGGTAGTTTACCTTTCCGGCATGGGTAAGATATTGGCGTATCTGTTTCATCTGTACCGAATCGAGGTTGCAGATATTGTTTGCGGGGTTGGTTGCCATGGAGGTGTACACCGGTACGCCTTTGTCGGCTGCCCGTTGTATCAGTTGGCGCTGCTCTTCGACGATGCGCAATCCCATACCGTTGACGAACACCATATCGTAGTTCGTCAGTTCGTCCAGGTGATCCGTAGAGACTTCTCTTAGTTTGACAAACGAGTTGTCGTTCGCCTTTGAAATATTTCCCAGATTGATGGTCTGGAAATTGACAAAGGCAATCTTCGTGGCACTGAAACAGGTCCGCCAGACAAATACTCCGACGAGTATTGCCGCGGCCACGCAACAGGCTGTGATGATTTGTTTCTTTTTCATATTGCTTCTTGTTCTTTGGTTTATTTCGTTCTTACTAAATGCCGATCGTACGATCGGAAATACCGGCTGACTTAGCCTCTTCCGCTATTTTCTGAACATCTGATCGATGTCCAGCGATAACCCTACGGAAAAGTTGGTTCCCGTTGTATAGGGCGAATTGGCGTAATAATAATCGGGGCGATAGTTGAACAGGTTGTTGACAGCCATATTCACATTGATTCCCTTCCATACTCTTTGTGTGAGGATCAGGTTCCACATGGTATATCCGGGATAAGTTACTTTTTCCGTCCCTGCATTCGGATCATTGGAGGTGTATTGGTTGGTTTTCACCTGTGACAAAGCCCGTCCGTCCAGTGACAGATTGAAGTCATAATGATCCCACGTCTTGCCGTATTCCAGCCGTACCGTAGCCGAGTGGGGGCGGGTAGAACTGAGTTTCGTTTGTCCGTTACGCATGAACTCGTGGATGTACGTGTACGAGATGCGTGCACCTATGCCGCAAGGATATTTGGCGGAAGCATTGGCATCGATTCCGGCAATGTCTACCCGTGGAGTATTGATATACTTTTGTGCGATCATTCCGTCGGTATCTCTGAAAGAGGTGTACTCGATGCGGTCGCGCACCATGTTATAATATCCTGTCAGCGTAAAATTATAACGGTTTTTGGTGTATTCTCCCGAGAGCGAGAAGTTATGGCTGGTTTCCGGGTCGAGATCCGGGTTACCGTAAATCATCATGGTGTTTGCCATGTAGAAATTCATGTGCATCTCCTTCAAAGTTGGCGAACGGAATCCTTGCGCATAAGAGCCCCTCAGCGAACAGTTGCCTATCTTGTACATCAATCCCAGATGGGGTGAGAAATGGCGCACGTCCGATTCGGAGAAGTAGTCGAATCGCAATCCGGCAATTACGTTGAAATGCTCTGTCGGGTTCCAGTCAAACTGCCCGAAAGCATCGGCGGAATGCATCGTATAATCACCGCTCTCCTTGAATTGGTACGACATCAGGTAGTCCCTCAAATAGTCTCCTCCGACCGTCAGCGTATTTTTATCGTTGAAAGTATAATTGTAAAGGGCGCGTACACTATGTTGCACATTGCTGTAGTCGCGGATATCATTTTTGTACGATACCAGATAGTCGCTCTTGTCATACTGGTCGAATGTATAAGCCAACTCCAGATTGCTTCTCGTGTTGAAGTCATAATTCCCTTTCAGACCGCCACTGAATCCGCGATAGCGGTTCTTGGTCTCTGAGGAGGCATCCCGTTCGCGGAAATAATAACCGGCACGTGCCGTCAGCCGTAGCTGTTCGTTCGGGGTGAACATCAGGCGTTCCTTTACGTTCCAGGTCTTGTTGCCCCTAATGGTTGTATAGTCTCCCCGTTTTACGTGGATGGAGTCTATGTTGGTATATTGTATGTTAGTCTGGCTGTAGAACTTGCCGGCATTGAACCCTACCGTACCTCCATGTCGCTGATCGTTATGTACTCCGAAACGAGTATTGAGGTTTAGGTTCCAGGGATCGTCCGAAGCCTTGGTGATGATATTGATTACCCCTCCAATGGCACTCGAACCATACAGCGTAGAGGCCGCGCCTTTTACTATCTCCACTCGTTCTACGTTGTCCAGGTTGAGGCGGTTATAGTCTATATTATCCAGTGTTTCTCCAGCCAGGCGTTCGCCGTCTACCAGAAAGAGGACGGAATTTCCGCCGAATCCCTGCATATTGAGCTTTACCTGCTGATCCATTGAATAAGAAAACTCAATACCCGGAAGCTCCACTTGAAGCAATTGCCCGATGTTGGTTGCGTCCACTTTTTTCAGATCGCTGGCTGTAATTACCCGGGTGATGATCGGAGCGTCTTTCAGCAGTTTCGGAGTACGTGTTCCGGTGATAACTACGGTACCCAGATCCATCTGATCTTCTTTCAGGATGAAGTCGAGACGGCCTTGCCGGGCGGTCGTTGTTTTCTTTGTAGTGGTTACATATCCGACGAAGGAGACTTGAATAGTGTACTCCTTCTGGTCAGGCAGTGTCAGGGTGTAGTGTCCTTCCGTATCGGTAGTGGTACCGACGGATGGTTTTTCTTTTAGGGTAATGGTAGCGCCTACCAGTGATTCTTTGTTGGTATCGATCACTTTACCGGTTATTTTATGTTGTGCGGCAGCTGCTGTCGTCAACAAGAGGGCTGCGAAGAGGCAATATGCCGATTTTAGTAGTCTTTGCATATCTATTTTTATTTGTCTTTATCAGAGCATTATGGTTCGTATGGGTAGAGGTAGTCAAAAGTCATGTACCCCTTTGTGCCCGCAGCATTCATATAACTCACCAAGCGAATAGCAGCCATTGTGCCGTCTTTCATCTTGAGCAGATATACTTTGTTGGACGGAGTGTAAATGGGGGGCATTTCACTGGTATCGACGTTGAGCCATTTCGAAAGTTCCGGATTGTAGTCCGATGGGGCGTAGATCAGGTATCCGTCATCTTCCATCATGTGTGAAACATCGACAGCTATTTTGTTCGTGGTCCATTCGTCGGCGACAAAGGTACCTTGAGGCATGCTGCCTGCGTCTTTCAGTGCATTCAGGCTTTGGTATTCGGTTTCAAGCACTTCACCGCCATTGGTCTTTACATCATATCGATGAATGGCAAGATCCCATGCGACCGGATCATCCGCACCTTCTACGGTAATCTTGGCCGAGTCAATCTGCAGGCTGTGCAGGTTGATATAGTTCCACTTTGTATATTGGGTAGCGTCCACCCGTACTGTACCGCTGTGATTGGCACGGTCTATTGCAATGAAACCGAAATCCTTTGCAGTTTCCGGTTCGTCATAGATGTTACTCAATATCCCATTACAAGCTGAGAACGATATGAGTATCGTTCCCAGCAGAGTAATGGCTAAACAAAACAAAGTCGCCTTTTTCATCTTTTTATTTCTTCCCTTTAAATTGTGCAGTAATATCAATTGGCATGGCACCTGGTTTGAAGGTGAAAGTAATGTTAGCTTCACTATTGGTCACTGTACCTGAAATAGTTCCGGTAATTTTGGTGTTGTTGGTATCAGTAGCGCTAATGCTTCCCTCTATTTTGAAAGTGCTATTGTCTGCACTGGTAACTTTAACATCTGTTACAGTGAAGTCTCCTAAATTCATACCTTTGCCTGTTTCAGATTTATTCAAATTGGAGAGTCCCTTAAGAGTGACCTCTACAGTATCGTCAGATGAACGTTTCATGCTGACTTTACAGTCTGTAATATCCGGATACGTAGTCGATCCGACGCTGACTGATAAATTGGCTTCTTTGCTGTAAGTGCCCGAAACATGATATGACAAAGGTAGTGTTCCCTGGATAAACTCAATGGCAAGCCCTCCCATCACACTTGGTACATTAACTTTGAGGGTTAGCTTTTTCTGATCATCTACACTTCCCGTGAGTGTAAAATCCTTTGTGCCAGCAGGCTTATCGTTCATAGAAAGTTCTACCTGGCCTGATCCCTCGAATGTTTTGGAAGTAACTTTGATATTATTCAATTTAAACTCACCCGATCCGGAATCATAGTTTACATTAATAGTACCATCCTCATTAGGCGCAATTGTTACTACTGACTTTTCTCCCATTACGTAGTCAGTAAACATTGCACAATTACCTATTGAGTAACCTTCGTATTTTCCGGCCAACACTTGGTTGAGGGGTGTTTCTTCATTCTTGTCGTCATTGCAAGCTGCGCAGGCGCACAACACAAACATCATAGTCAGTAAATTCTTAATTCTCATTTGTTTTCTTATTTAATAATTAGTATTTAGATAAATGTGTATACTTTAATATATGGCGTTGAATTACTTTTGAATTCGGTTGCAAAGCTATGCCCAATAAAAAGGATTTACAATACCTAAATAAGATGAAAAAGAACTTGGCGGATACCTATAAATGATTAATGTAATAATTCCTTTTTATCTATATTCATAATAAGTAAGCTCTATCAGGACGATTTCATGGAACTGTCGTATTTGCAGAAATCTCTTTCAAGAGGGAATATACCGTCGAGGAGGTACTTGATCCATACCGTCAAAGTGCCTTGAATAAGGGGAGTATTTCAGATACCATTCTGTGAGAAAAGGTAGTGGCAGAGATTGACGGGATGTTGAACGGCTTGAGATTTGTTGGTATCGAAGTGGTTTTGGACTGCTGATTCTTTAGGAGTATTGTCTTATTATGCGGTAGTGCAATACGAACTTTGCTCCCTAAATGTGATTATTCATTGTTTGATAATAGATATTAATAGGTATTGCTCTCTCGTATTGATTCCTGTACCTTTGTACCGTCACCAAAACTTAAAAGTTATGATGGAACTTATCAGTAAGACTCGTAATGGAATGATCACTTATTGTGCCCATTGCAGAGTATATCATCTTGAATTCGGCAATCTGTTTTTTCGTCTTTCCGAAGCAGGCTTCGAATGCTTGCGGAATTACATTGTATCCATTAACGGTCCCTATTGTGAGAGATCGAACGGAAAGATGACTGCTAACCGGAAGATATTTCTTAAACTACCGGCTGAGAATGTTTATTTCTGTGTATACAGAGCCGAACTGGAGGAGTTGAAAGCATTGGTCTTGCTACAAATATCTGCAGTGGAAGGAGATGATAGTGAAGTCGTGTTTATGCACGATATTTCGTTGAACTAATTTATACCGGGAGTTGTTTTTGGAAGTAGATAAACATCATTGAAATAATGGCACATTCCCACGAACATCATCACGAGCACGTCCATGAGTTGACGTCACTCAACAAATCTTTTATAATTGGCATTACGCTGAACATTTTGTTTGTCCTCGTTGAGTTCGGCATCGGTTTTTATTATGATTCTTTAGGTCTGCTCTCCGATGCCGGACACAATTTGGGAGATGTTGCGAGCCTTGTGCTTGCTATGCTTGCTTTTCGCTTAGCCAAAGTACATCCTAACAGTCGCTATACATATGGATACAAAAAAAGTACGGTACTTGTCTCGTTGCTCAACGCAGTTATTTTATTGGTTGCTGTAGGTATTATTATTGCTGAAAGTATTGATAAATTGCTCCATCCGGTTCCTGTGGAAGGTGCTGCCATTGTCTGGACTGCAGGGGTCGGTGTGATTGTCAATGCAGTTACGGCCTGGCTCTTTATGAAAGACAAGGAGAAAGACCTGAACGTGAAAGGTGCTTATTTGCATATGGCGGCCGATACATTGGTTTCCGTGGGAGTAGTCATTTCCGGTATTATTATTATGTATACCGGATGGACCCTTGTCGATCCGATCATCGGATTAGTGATTGCCGTAATTATTGTAATTTCTACCTGGGGACTCCTGCATGATAGCCTTCGCCTTTCGCTTGATGGAGTTCCGGTAGGAATAGACAGTGAGAAGGTCGGGCAGATCATTTTGGCACAATCCGGGGTTGAAAGTTTTCATCATTTGCATATCTGGGCGTTAAGTACCACGGAAACAGCACTGACTGCTCACATTGTGATTGAAAACCTCCGTTGTATGGAGGAGGTGAAGCATGCGGTAAAGCATCAACTGGAGCATGTCGGGATACATCATGCTACTTTAGAATTTGAATATAAAGGAGCTTGCTGCAATGGGGAAAATTGCATCTCTTAAAAGTCATTTTAGAGATAATATCAATTTGTCAAATTGATATTTAGAACTTCTTAGAATCTCGTATTTGTCTCCCTTGTCGGAACTTATTGGAAAAAACGTAGAGAAATACCGTTGGTAAATCTCCATCCGGATGTCAAAAGCACTTTATTGATTGCTATCTGGTAGTGATCTGTGTGTAGCGTGATTGATATGGATGTCTTACTCGTTATTATTGTTTCTTTCTGACAGTTAATAGCCTTTCCGGAATGTGTGTGAAGTAGGGAATATCAGTCTCTTTCCAAGCTCCTTTTCGGTAAGGCTATATCTTTTTCATCGAAAGGTTACTTCATTGGGGGAGGAGGGTTACGGCATATGAGGCGGATGGTTACTCCCTTTTTTATCCATCCCTTGTTGTTTCTTGTAAAAAAGGGGAAGTGGTACCTTGTTTTCTATGCTTCTGGAGGGGGTAGCATCACTTGTTTAAACTCCCGTCAGTTCTATTTGCTTATTTCTGAATGGATAATGAATCAGCAAAATCTTCATATTCCTTTCTTTTTGATTGTAATATAGCTTTTCCCCTGTTATTATGTAATGGACTGCTGACCGGATAGTGGAAATTACTTCTTCTTTTACTATAACCGAAAACAGTTTTTTACGTACCTTTGCACCACTAACAACTAAAATTAACCTTTTTATTTATGTTTACTGACTTATTGCACTCCTCTTATTTCTCGCTCTTCCTTATCGTAGCGTTAGGCTTCATGTTGGGAAGAATCAAGATCAAGGGGCTATCGCTCGATGTGTCGGCGGTCATCTTCATTGCCCTTCTTTTTGGGCATTTTGGTGTAATTATCCCAAAGGAACTGGGTAATTTCGGATTGGTACTTTTCATTTTTACGATCGGTATCCAGGCAGGTCCGGGATTTTTCGATTCTTTCCGTAGTAAAGGGAAGACGCTGATCATCATTACACTTCTTATCATTGCTTCGGCCTGCTTTACGGCTATCGGTCTGAAGTATGCTTTCGATATAGATACTCCCAGTGTGGTAGGTCTGGTTGCCGGAGCGCTGACCAGTACGCCGGGTCTGGCTGTTGCCATCGACAGCACCAATTCTCCATTGGCGTCTATCGCTTATGGTATTGCCTATCCGTTCGGTGTGATTGGCGTCATCCTGTTCGTTAAGCTGTTGCCTAAGATTATGCGTATTGATCTTGACAAGGAGGCCCGTCGCCTCGAGATAGAACGCCGGGGACAATTCCCGGAGTTGGGGACCTGTATCTACCGCATCACGAATCCGAGCGTATTTGGCCGCAGCCTGATGCAGATCAATGCACGTGCCATGACAGGAGCCGTTATTTCACGTCTGAAACATCAGGAACAGATATCCATCCCGACAGCCCATACAGTGCTTCGTGAAGGAGACTACATCCAGGCAGTGGGTAGCGAGGAAGCATTGACCCAACTGGCCGTACTGGTGGGTGAACGTGAAGAAGGTGAACTTCCATTGGAAAACACGCAGGAGATAGAATCGTTGCTGTTGACCAAAAAGGACATGATAAATAAACAGCTGGGCGACTTGAACCTGATGAAGAATTTCGGCTGTACCGTGACCCGTGTTCGCCGAAGTGGTATCGACCTTTCACCGTCACCCGATCTGGCACTGAAGTTTGGTGATAAACTGATGGTGGTGGGCGAGAAGGAAGGTATCAAAGGAGTAGCCCGTTTACTGGGAAACAATGCCAAGAAGCTGTCCGACACCGATTTCTTCCCTATTGCCATGGGTATTGTGCTGGGAGTCATTTTCGGTAAGCTTAATATCTCGTTCCCTGGAGGATTATCTTTCTCACCGGGATTGACTGGTGGTGTGCTGATGGTGGCTTTGCTGCTGAGCGCGGTGGGTAAAACAGGTCCTATCCTCTGGTCTATGTCAGGCCCTGCCAACCAGTTGCTCCGTCAGTTGGGATTGTTGCTTTTCCTGGCCGAGGTAGGCACATCGGCCGGTAAGAATCTGGTTGCTACTTTCCAGGAGAGCGGTTTGTTGCTGTTCGGAGTAGGTGCGGCCATCACCCTCGTACCGATGTTGATCGCTGCGTTCGTTGGGCGTCTGGTGTTTAAAATCAGTCTGCTCGATTTGCTGGGTACCATAACCGGTGGCATGACCAGTACACCGGGGCTTGCCGCTGCCGATTCCATGGTAGACAGCAATATCCCGAGTGTAGCTTATGCAACGGTATACCCGATTGCAATGGTATTCCTGATCCTGTTTATACAGGTGATAGCAACGGTAGTATACTAAGTTATTCCACCGGAGAGTTCCGGGGGCATGTCAAATTTTACCACAGAGGACACAGAGTGACACAGAGATAATTCTAAGTTGTTGATTACTATAGTAAATACTCTGTGCTACTCCGTGGTGAAAAGACTTTCGACGCACCTCCATGACTTAAAAATCACTCTGTGTTACTCTGCGCCTTCTGTGGTGAGTTTTTCAGTGGAATCCGATTCCTTTTTCTTCCCTTTCCAAACCTTTTCTTGCGGATTTTGTTTCCATCCTTGTAACTCTAATCCCAAGAATTATGGACGCTGCAAATACATCGAATCCTTCTGATAAGAAAAAGTTTATCTGGCTGGTGATATTGCTTATCATCGCTTTTGTCGTTGCCATTGTATGGTGGTGGAACTATCGGAAATACGTCTCTACGATAGACGCAAATCTCGATGGCGGCCGCGTCAACGTTTCCGCCCGTGTGATGGCTCCGCTGTCTGCGGTCTTCAAACACGAAGGAGACAGCGTGAAGAGAGGTGAGTTACTGGCCATGCTGGACAGTACGGCGACTGAGAATTACCGGATCGTTTCGCCGGTAGATGGCCTGATAGCCAAACAGTGGGTGGTTCCCGGCGATTTGTTGCAGCCGGGCGAAAACATCTTTACTCTGAACGAAGGTAAAGAACTCTGGGTGGCTGTCTATTTGCAGGAGACTAAATTTAACGAGATCCGTATGGGACAATCGGCCCTTTTCACCCTCGACGCCTATCCCGGACTGACGTTTTATGGAAAGATTTTCTACATCGGTGCCAACGCTGCATCCGAGTTTTCCCTGATTCCTCCCGATAATGCTTCCGGCAATTATACGAAGGTAGCCCAAAGGATTCCATTGAGAATCTCGATCGACCGGGTGGAAGGGAAAGAGAAATTGAAAGCAAATCTCCGCCTGCTTTCGGGGATGTCTGCTAACGTGAAGATTATCAAAGAATGAAAGAAGGTTCTTCTTATAAGTGGATCGTACTGGGCAACATTATGATAGGCACCTTTATGGCGGTGCTCGACTCTACTGTTGTCAACACCGGACTGCCTGTGATAATGGGTACGCTCGGTGCGGACATCAATGTGGCCGAATGGGTACTGACGGGATACATGCTTTCGATGGCAAGTATTCTGCCTGCCGCCGGATGGCTGTCCGAACGCTTCGGTTATAAAAAGATCTATTTCTTATCCTTGCTTGTCTTTACAGCCGGCTCCTTCATGTGTGGAAGTTCGTCCACTATCGAAGAACTTATTTTCTGGAGGGTGATCGAAGGCTTTGGATGTGGCATGCTCCTTCCCGTCGGTATGGCTATTGTGAGCGATGTATTTCCGCCCGAACAACGGGGGACGGCATTGGGATTCTGGTCTATCGCTTCCGCCGCTTCGGTTTCTTTTGGTCCTACCATTGGTGGATACCTGGTTGATTACATGGACTGGAACTATATCTTTTACGTCAATATCCCAATAGGGATTCTCGCTTTGATCGTAACTGCCATTGTACAGAAGGAACATGTGAAAGGAACCAAAGTTCCCTTCGATATTCCCGGTTTCATCACCTCTGCCATTTTCCTGCCTGTCTTTATGTATGGGCTTTCCGAAGTCAATTCGTCCACCAACTCCATGGGATGGAACAGCCCCGTAGTGCTCGGAGCTATGTGGATTGCGGTGGTCACCTTTATTTTGTTTCTCTACTTTGAGTTCACTGTCAGGACACCGCTTATCAATCTGCGCCTGTTTGTTGACAAGGACTTTGCGTTATCCAACCTGATCCTGTTTGTCTTTGGTATCGGTATGTTCGGCAGTACGTTCCTCATTCCTCTTTATTTGCAGGACAATCTGGGGTACTCTGCTTTGCAGGCCGGTATGTTTTTTATGCCTGTGGGCATTATCCAGGGAGTCGCTTCGCCTTTATCGGGTAAACTGATGCAGCGCATCAATCCCAAAGTCTTTATTGTGTCGGGCATTCTGTTGATGGCCGTCAGTTTCTATATGAACTATTACCTCTCTTTCCTGACCGAAAAGTGGTACATTATGCTGAGTCTCTATTTGCGCGGGTTGGGTATGGGCTTGCTTTTCACTCCGTTGCTGACTCTGTCGTTGGTGAATATCCGTAACAGCGATATGGCACAAGCCTCCAGTATCACCAATATTGTCCGGCAGATGGGAGGAAGTTTTGGGGTGGCCATCTTCAGCCATCTGCTGACGCAGCGTACGGCTTTTCATACACAGCGATACAGCGAAGCCCTGAACTATACGGGAGACGTATACCGCCAGACTATCCACTCTTTAAGCCGCTTCATAGAACATACGGGAGGCAACACACCCGATACCGCCAAGGAAGTGGCAGAAATGCTGGTACTGAAGCGTATCGATCTGGAGGGATATATCAGTGCCATCAACGACGATTTCTTCATTGCCTTTATTGTCACGTTGCTGTGCGTTGTTCCGGTACTGTTTCTCAGGACGAAAAAAAGATAATGTATGTAGTTTCGTACTTACATATAGGTATGAAGTGAATGATTTATCACTTCATTTTATTACTTTTGCCACTTATTCAATAACCGTATCTTAAAAACAACAAAAAACATGCGACAAACAATTGCTTCAAAAACTCCCCGTATCGAGGTTGTAGATGCCTTGCGCGGCTTTGCCGTAATGGCGATCCTGCTGGTTCACAACCTTGAACATTTTATCTTTCCTGTGTATCCCGATGTTGCTTCCCAGCCGGAGTGGCTCAATATTCTCAACGAAGGAGTGTTCAGTGTCACGTTTTCCCTGTTCGCAGGAAAAGCCTATGCCATCTTCGCTCTGCTCTTCGGATTAACGTTTTACATACAATATGCCAATCAACAGAAGAAAGGGAAAGATTTCGGTTACCGTTTTCTCTGGCGTCTGCTCCTGCTGGGTGGTTTTGCTACCTTGAATGCAGCGTTCTTTCCGGCGGGAGATGTCCTGCTGCTGTTTTGTGTGGTCGGTATCTTTCTGTTTATTGTCCGCAAATGGAGTGACCGGGCAGTATTTATCCTGGCTGTCTTCCTGCTGTTGCAGCCCGTGGAGTGGTACCACTACGTGATGAACCTTGTCAATCCGTCCCATTCCTTACCCGATTTAGGAGTAGGGCAGATGTATGCTGAAGTGGCGGACTATACTAAAGAGGGAGATTTCTGGAAGTTCATCTGGGGGAATGTGACCTTGGGGCAGAAGGCGAGCCTGTTTTGGGCGATAGGTGCAGGGCGTTTCCTGCAAACGGCCGGACTGTTTTTGCTGGGAATGCTGATCGGACGGAAACAATTATTTGTCACCTCGGAGAGTACGACCCGTTTTTGGGTAAAAGCACTGATCTGGTGTGCTGTGTTATTCGGTCCTCTCTATCAGTTGAAAGTACAATTGACGGATGCCGGTCAGCCGGACATGATACGCCAGACGGTGGGTGTGGTGATGGATATGTGGCAAAAGTTTGCTTTCACCATTGTGCTGGTTGCTTCGTTCGTATTGTTATACCAAACGGAAAAGTTCAAGAAGCTGACTGCCGACTTGCGCTTTTACGGTAAGATGAGTCTGACGAACTACATCTCCCAGTCCATTGCCGGAGCCATTATCTATTTCCCGTTTGCGCTCTATCTGGCGCCTTATTGCGGGTATGCCGTCAGTTTGCTGATCGGTTTTCTGTTCTTCCTCTTGCAGGTTCGCTTCTGCAAATGGTGGTTGAAAGGACATAAGCAGGGACCGTTGGAAAGCCTTTGGCACAAACTGACCTGGCTTCGTTCGGAATAAACAAAATTCACCACAGGGGACACAGAGGACACAGAACGAGATTCAAGCCGCTGATTATCAATATCAACAATCAGTGGCTATCTGTGTAGTCCTGTGGTGAAAAGGCTTTTAGCACAGCCCTTCTGTTGTATGACACCGTTCTACTTGCCATCCCATTGTTTCCCTTTGCATGGACCATACTTGCAATAGAGTCCTTTCCGTCCTTTTTTCTTTTTCATGTCCTATATCACATTTTCTTAATTAATAATGATGAAAATGTGTGAACAATCTACCTTGAAGCGGTGTTACACTTATTATCCCCATAAATAGGGATTGTTCCGTAAGGGAATACTTCTTATCTTTGCCACAAAACTAAACGGATGAAACAATGCTGTCAGAACATAATGCGATGGTTTTTGCCTGTACTCTTTATATCGTACATGGCAGGTATCACGCTCTTCACCCACTCACATGTAGTGAACGGGGTGACCATTGTCCATTCGCACCCGTTTAAGAAAGATTCTCCCCATAGTCACACCACAGTCGAATTTCAATTGATTCATTTGCTGAACCATGTGGTGACTACCGGAGCCGGTCTCTTCTTTCTATCCCTTCAGTTTATTGCTTGTCTGCTCTATACGCTTTCGTGGCGTCCGGAGAGGGCAGGATACCATTCGTCTGTTACAGGCGTGGTATCGTTGAGAGCGCCGCCTTCAGCCGTATAAAGCATCTCTCTCACTCTTACTGCTTTATTTAGAGAAACTTATTTAGTAATTTTACTATCCAGAAACGAAAATGAAGAAATACATATTTTTCCTCGTTAGCCTGTGCTGTGCCTTGTTGCCGGCTATGGCCGACCAACCGGAACACCCGGAACTGAAAGCTTCCGATGCGAATATCATCGGACATGTACTCGATAAAAAAACGGGTGAACACCTCTCTTATATAACGATTGCTCTGAAAGGAACCACGATTGGCACCGTGACGGATGCCACCGGACACTATTTCCTTAAAAACCTTCCCGAAGGGGATTTCGTCCTCGAAGCCAGTTCGGTTGGTTATAAAACCATCAGCCGCAACATCACGCTTAAAAAGGGGAAGACGCTTGAAGAAAACTTCGAGCTGGAAGAGGATGCCGTAGCCCTCGACGGAGTGGTGGTGTCTGCCAATCGAAGTGTGACCAAACGGAGGCTGGCACCTACGCTGGTCAATGTGGTGGATATGAAGATGTTCGAGAATACGAACTCGCCTACACTCTCGCAAGGACTGAACTTTCAGCCTGGTGTGCGTGTGGAGACGAATTGCCAGAACTGCGGGTTCCAGCAGGTGCGCATCAATGGTCTGGACGGCCCCTATACGCAGATTCTTATCGATTCGCGTCCCATCTTCAGTGCCCTTTCCGGTGTTTATGGTTTGGAGCAGATTCCTGCCAACATGATTGAGCGGGTAGAGGTGATGCGTGGTGGAGGTTCTGCGCTGTTTGGTTCGTCTGCCATTGCCGGAACCATCAATATCATCACTAAAGAGCCGTTACGCAATTCGGGGCAGTTGGCACACACCATTACTTCTATTGGCGGCAGCTCGTCTTTCGACAATAATACCTCGCTGAATGCTTCGCTGGTGACCGACGATCACCGGGCAGGACTCTATGTGTTCGGTCAGAACCGACATCGCGATGCGTATGATCACGACGGGGACGGTTATTCCGAAATGCCTAAACTCAAAAACCAGACAGTAGGTTTCCGTTCGTTCCTGAAAACAAGTACATACTCCAAACTAACATTTGAGTATCATCACTTGCAGGAATTCCGCCGTGGCGGCAACATGCTGAACCGTCCGCCTCACGAAGCCGATATTGCCGAGCAGATTCAACATTCCATCAATGGTGGGGGATTGAAGTTCGACTATTTTGCTCCGAACGAAAAGCACCGCCTGACACTGTATACATCGGCACAGCATACGGACCGCGACAGCTATTACGGTAGTAAAAAGGACCTGAATGCCTATGGAAAGACGACGGACCTGACCTTTATCGGCGGTTCCCAGTATGTGTACAGTTTCGATAAATGCCTCTTTATGCCTGCCGATCTGACTGCCGGGCTGGAATATAACCGGGACAATCTGAAGGATGATATGTGGGGATACAATCGCTATACCAGGCAGACGGTGAATATCGGTAGCGCTTTCTTCCAGAACGAATGGAAAAATGAAAAGTGGAGTATCTTGCTGGGCGGACGTCTGGACAAGCATAATCTGATCAACCATGTCATCTTCAGTCCCCGTGCCAATTTGCGTTTCAATCCTACACAAGACGTCAACCTCCGTCTGAGCTATTCTTCCGGATTCCGTGCCCCCCAGGCTTTTGATGAAGACCTGCATATTGAGAATGTGGGCGGAACGGTGTCTATGATTGAGCGCGCCAAGAATCTCAAAGAAGAGAAGTCGCAGAGTTTCAGTGCTTCGGCGGATATGTATCACCGCTTCGGTGCTTTTCAGGTGAACTTCCTGGTAGAAGGTTTCTATACTAAGTTGTCGGATGTGTTTGTTCTCGAGAACATCGGAGAGCGGGACGGGATTCTGATTAAAGAACGTCGCAATGGTTCGGGAGCGAAAGTGCTGGGACTGTCGATGGAAGGAAAAATGGCTTACCTCTCTTTGTTCCAGTTGCAGGCGGGAGTCACCTTGCAGCAAAGCCGCTATGACGAACCCGAAAAATGGAGTGAAACGGCACCGGCTCAGAAGAAGATTTTCCGTACTCCGAATACCTATGGATATTTCACGGCAACCTATACCCCTGTCAAACCGCTCTCCGTTTCCTTGTCGGGAACCTATACCGGTTCGATGCTGGTGCAGCATATGGCAGGTTATATCAAGAATGACATAGCGGTCAATACGCGCGATTTCTTCGATATGGGAGTTAAGTTGGCCTATGATTTCAAACTTTATAAGACGATAGGCCTCCAGTTGAGCGCCGGTGTACAAAATGTGTTCAACGCTTATCAGAACGACTTTGACCAGGGAGTGGAACGTGACTCCGGATATATCTATGGGCCGGCTGCTCCGCGAAGCTATTTTGCCGGAGTAAAGATCAGCTATTAAGCCCGTTGCAATTAGTCTGGAAACCGAGCCTCTGCTTGGTTGAAACGAAGGCTCTGTCCCGGTCGGACGGAGCCTTTGTTCTGTCCGGACAGAGCCTCGGTTTTACTTCGGCAGAGGCTCCGATTGAAAAAAGTATCTCTCTGAACACAAATATCTGATTTATTGTTTTTATATTTGTCGGCAGATTGGTTCGCCAAAGCTTTCCTGCTTCTGGCGATTAAAAGGGAACCGGGTGTGACTCCCGGACAGTCCCGCTGCTGTGAGGCTTTAATACAAACATTCCGATCGGATACTCTTTTGCCACTGGCTCGTGTAAGCCGGGAAGGCGTTCGGAATGGAAGCTAAGTCAGAAGACCTGCCACTCTCGCTGATAAGTCTTGGTTCCTCGTGGGTTAGGAGCAAAGCACAATAGTAACAATCAATATTAAAAACGTAGAGCGTATGGAAAAAGTAGTTCCTCCGTTCAAAGTAGACGTTGCCGGTACTTTTCTTCTGCCTCCTGCATTGAGAGAAGCCCGTGAGCAATATCGAAACGAACAAATCAGCCTGCTTACTTTGCGTGCTGTCGAAGATGCCGAAATACGGAATCTGGTAGACAGACTGAAGGCAGAAGGGCTGAAGGTGGTCACCGACGGCCGTTTCCGCAGTGATGCGTGGCCGCTCGACTTTATGTGCGGATTGGATGGCATCCGATTCCGGGATGACAGAAAGACTTCTGTCGAACTGACCGGCAGGATCGATGTGCATCGTCATCCGGTGCTCGATGATTTTGTTTTTCTTACCGGGGTAACCGGCGGAGATGTAATAGCTAAGCAGGTGCTTCCGGCGCCTTCGCGCCTGCTGGCCGAATTGATGAAGGACGCAAACCGGACGCAGCTGGATCTGATTTATCCCGAACTCGAGACATTGCTGGTGGATATTGCACAGGTGTATCAGAAGCTGATTATGGAATTGTATAAATCGGGTTGCCGTTATCTGCAACTCGATGACGCAACGCGCACGGTGACAGATAATGCTATTCGTGTCAACAACATGGCTTTGGAAAATCTGCCTGCCGACCTTTACATTGCTTTTCACTCGCCTACCGAAATGCTTTTCTCACTACAGGGCATCAATGCTTTTTTCCTCGACTATGATTCGGAATGTTGTGGCAAAAACCGTTTGCTGTGGTTCATACGGGAAAAGCAATCGGTTTTTGGTTTCGTCCTTTCCCATTATCCCGTAGAGGAAGAGTTGGAAGAACTAAGGGCTAAGATCGACCAGATTGTACGTTATATTCCCTCGCACCGCTTCTCACTCTGCATTCCCAATGCTGAGGTACTAACTTCGGAATCTTATGAAGAGGCTGAGGAGAAGCAATGGCATACGCTGAAAATGGCTGAAATGGTTGCGGGAGAACTTTGGCCCGAAGAGGAATAGAACTTCTTTATAACTATAGTATATTTTCGTGGAACAGATTCGTAAGAGCCTGTTTAGAGGGGCCCGGGCGATGTGATTTCGACCGGGCTTTTTTATACCTTTTTCAGAAAATGATGTATCTTTGAACCCTGAAACAACTATATCCCTGTTTTTACAACTATGATGACACATAAACTACTATTAGCCGCACTGATGGGTTCTGTCTGCATCTCGTGCGGACATCCGCCTCACAAAGGCGGAAGCGAAAAAGAAGCCTTGGGTAAACTCCTCTTCCATGATACTTCGCTCTCTGAACCATCCGGACAGTCGTGCGCCACTTGCCATGCCGTCTCCCGGGGATTTGCCGATGAACAGTCGCGTGCCATATCCGAAGGCGCAGTGCAGGGACTCTTTTCTCAGCGCAATTCCATGTCGGTATGTTATGCCGCTTTTGTGCCTGAGTTACATTATGATGATGAAGATGAAAGCTATGTGGGAGGTCTGTTTTGGGACGGCCGTTCTCCTTCTTTGCAGGATCAGGCGGGTGTTCCTTTGCTGAATCCGGTGGAAATGGGGAATAAGGACAAACAAATGGTGGCCGAAAAGGTGAGACGTACTCCGTATTATGACCGTTTGATACGGATATATGGCGAAACGGGTAATGCCGATTCGCTGTTTGCTTACGTTACGGACGCACTGGCGGCTTATCAGTCATCCAAAGAAATCAATCCTTTTACATCCAAGTACGATGCCTATAAAAAAGGAAATTATCAGCTGACCGCACAGGAAGCGCGTGGAAAGGAGCTTTTCAAGGAGAAAGGGCAATGTGCCGAATGCCATGTCCTGGATCGTGACAAGCGGGCACACCGCACGTTGTTTACCGATCATACTTATGATAATCTGGGTATACCGAAGTTGCCGGATCATCCGCATTATAAGGTGCCGGCAGAATATTTCCTGCTAACTGCCGATTCGGTGGATTTGGGGTTGGGGGCTATTGTCAATGCTGAAAGTGAGAATGGCAAGTATCGTGTGCCTACGTTGCGCAATGTGGAACTCACGGCTCCATATGGACATAACGGTTATTTTAAGACACTTGAGGAGATTGTGCATTTCTATAATGTGCGGGACGTGAGTGATGATTTTCCACCTGCCGAGTATCCTGCTACCGTGAACAAGGATGAATTGGGAAATCTCGGACTGACACAGGAAGAAGAAGCCGACATCGTGGCCTTTATGAAAACGCTGACCGATGGCTACATGAAAGTTCATAGATCAGAAAAACGATAAATTCCCAAAAAACGGCCTCAGTACCGGTTTGCCGGGTGAGGCCGCATCATCGTTTATGGTTTCAATAGAACTTTATCGATATACCCTTTTAGTTGCTCTTTGGATAAAGCCCCCATGCTTACTTGGGGCTCTCCCTTCATCGGTACAAACCAGAGGGTGGGAATACTCTGTATGCCGAAAGCCTTTGCCAGTTCCGGTTCTTTGTCTACATCTACTTTATAGATATAAATCTTTCCGGCATACTCTTTGGATAATTCTTCAAGGATCGGAGCGACCATTTTGCAGGGACCGCACCAGTCGGCATAAAAGTCTACGATAGCCGGTTTGTCACCCAGGTATTTCCATTCCTTCGAATGGTTTTCATAGTCGGCCACCTTCTTTAGAAACTCTGCACGAGTCAGGTGGATGGTTCCCGGTTGCGGTTTTTCCGTTTGTACCGTATCTGCGCCGGCAGTTGTCTTGTTCTCGGATGTCCCTTTGCAAGATGCAAAGGCCAGCAATCCTATAAATAGGAAGGGGATAAGAATGCTCTTTTTCATTTTTCTGCTTTTTAATGGTTATTAATGGACGATCTCTTTTTTCCAGGTGATGCCACTGATATCGGTCAGTACCAATTCGTATTTTCCTTTGGGCAAAGTTCCCATAGCCGGATCATTGACTGTAAGGGTTGCTTTGCTTCCGAGCGGAATCACCAGGCTATGCTTACCCGGAGCTACCCGGGCAATGTATTTGTTATCGATATTTCCGATTGGGAAGTCAGCCAGTTCTTCTCCTTTCTTTTCTAACACAACGTGTCCGTTGGCGTCTTTCAGGCTGATACCGATCAGGAAAGAGCCGTATACATCGGCACCTTCAACACGATAAACACTGAATGACAAAGAGTTGTTCTCTATTTGTGCGTCGGATATTTCAATCTTCGGTTTGACGGACTTATTGTGCAGTGGTCCCCAGACACCGTTGTGAAACTCTTGGTTGGTGTACAGGGTCAGTACGAAGATGACGATGGCACCTGCCACACTGATATTGGCAAAGCGTTTGGTCTTTAAAGGTAATTCTCCGGAGGTCAGCCATACCAGCCAGCCTGCTTTCTTCCGTAAGGCGAATTTTCGCTCTGTCAGATAATCGACCGAGTATCTTCCACCACCGGAAAGGAAGATAGTGAATCCGGCAGCTACTCCCAGAATACCGATCTGCCATTCGTCCAGGCAGGTTGTTCCTAACCATCCGGATCCTAAGAGGATACCGGTGGCCAGACTGAATACACCGATACTCATCAGGCGGGTGAAGAACCCTAACATATAGAGTAACCCGACTACCCCTTCGACAAGGGTGAAGATCACCATTGCCCACCACAACATATCGGGGGTGGATACCAGATATTCGATTACCGGACGGATACCTATCGAGTTCGGAAGGAAATGGTTGAACTTTTCTCCGATGTATCCGGCACTGTCCGGTATCAGTTTATTTTCGAGTACAAGGCGTCGCCAGAAGGCTGAAAAGTAAGTCCATCCCACTACGAGGCGCAGTGAAAGCGTAAACATGCCTGCAAGTAAGTAGGCTCTTGATTGTTCTTGTTCGTTTGCGGTTGCCATAAGATGTGGGGATTAGTCGGTTCTTTTCGGGGTACTGCCTGTCTTAAACAGGTTCAGAAGTAATCCGCCCATCACAGCTCCCCAAAGGGTGCTGTTGACCGGCGAGGAGGTAATGGGACAAGTGCCGCCGGTGCAGCCTACGTATTTCCAATACAGGAATCCTCCTACAGCTCCTATTGCCAGTCCGACAAATGTGAGCAGGTTCTTTTTGAAGAATGCTTTAATCATCTTGTTTTCGGGTATTTTTAATTAATTGTTTTCTTATAAAACAAATTTCCTGCGGAAAGTACTACGGGGATAACATTCTTTATGAAATAGAGGTAGGCGAAACCGGCACGGTTTATCAGGCGACTGTGTGGTTGTATGGGGGCAAGTGGGCTCGCTACAATGTGACACAGAGTTCCGCAGGGCTGGCTGTTATTTTCCCTCTGCGAAACTCTGTGTCATCCTGTTGGTTCATTCCGGCGTGGCTGTATCCTTCTGCCGGATGAACCGTGTCCTTGTACTGAAAACAATCTGAAACTTAGCCGGCAATCTTTATATTTTCTTTTTTACTGCAATATCGTTTACATTGTTGGCAGATATCGTATCCGAGCATAGCGCCTAATATGAAATCTTCTTCCGGAGTGAGATGGTTCAAAGGCCGAATAATGATATGCCGTATGGCTTCCATACATTCGGCCTTACCAAAGAACAGATTTATCTTATTGGTGTTTACTTCTTGTATCAGGTAACTGATATTCTGTTTTTCCAGACGTTGTATGGCAAACGCTTCGTGCTCCTTATTCATGGTGTAGAGCACCATGTTGCGTATCCCTTTCTTGAATTCGTATACATGGTTCAGGAAAATTCGTATTTCACCCGGAACCTTTCGTTCGATAGCCATAACGTTCGTCGGAATTTTAAATTAGTTGATACATTCTTTTTTTAAAGATTCAGTCCATTGGGCAATACGCTTGTCGGTCTTGTTGTCTTCGTTAACTTCATCCAAAGGAAGTCCCACGAATTTGCCGTTGACTACTGCGACAGAAGAGTCGAATGTGTAGTCGGACGGGTCGGTTGCTCCGCAGAAGGTGCAATGGGTGTCTTTCAGCTCTTCGTACAGGATACCGATGCCGTCGCAGAAGGTATCGCCGTATGAATCTGAGTCTCCGCAACCGAAGAGCGCTACAAATTTGTGAGACAGGTCGGCCTTCTTCAGCACTTTAATGCCATCATACCAATCATCCTGAAGTTCGCCTGCTCCCCATGTAGAGGTGCCCAGCACTAATACATCATACTCTTTCACTAACTCGTCGTTCAGTTTTGAGGCATCGTGGATGTCACCTTTAGGAACGTTCAGTTTTTCTGCAATCCGGCGGGCTACATCTTCGGTAGTCCCCGTTGTGGAACCGTAAAATACTCCAATTTTATTCATTTTCTGATCTTGTTTTTAAATGATGTGGCAAAGATAAGAGGTTCGGAAGAAACAGAAAATCCCCATTTATAGTGGAAATAACAGGGTAGTTATCACTATAAATGGGGAGTAAAGGGGGCGATTGTTATTAATGATGGAATAGCCGGATGCCCGTAAAGGCCATCGCTATGTCGTATTTGTCACAGGTATCTATCACATGGTCGTCATGAACTGATCCACCGGGCTGGGCAATGTAGCTCACGCCGCTTTTGTGCGCACGTTCAATGTTGTCTCCAAAAGGAAAGAAGGCATCCGAGCCTAAAGCTACGCCCGATTGCGTATCGAGCCATGCACGCTTTTCTTCACGGGTCAGCACTTCCGGTTTCCGGGTGAAGAACTGTTCCCATACGCCGTCGGCCAGCACATCCATATAGTCGTCCGAGATATATACGTCGATCGTGTTGTCACGGTCGGCACGGCGTATCTTTTCTTTCCAAGGCAGGTTCATCACTTTCGGATGTTGGCGCAAATACCAGATGTCGGCTTTGTTTCCGGCCAGGCGGGTACAATGGATGCGTGATTGCTGTCCTGCACCAATGCCGATGGCTTGCCCGTCTTTGGCATAGCATACGGAGTTGGACTGTGTATACTTCAAAGTGATCAGGGCGATAATCAAGTCACGTTTGGCATCAGCCGGAATGTTCCGGTTCCGGGTAGGCATTTCTTTTAGCAGGCTTTCGTCAATCTTCAGTTCATTGCGTCCCTGCTCAAATGTAATGCCGAATACGTCTTTATGTTCGATGGGGGCCGGACGGTATGCCGGATCTATCCTGATTACATTATAAGTACCTTTCCGTTTGTTTCTCAGAATCTCGAGTGCCTCCGGAGTGTAGCCGGGAGCAATGACTCCATCCGACACTTCACGGTTGATGATGCGGGCTGTCGGTTCGTCACAAACATCAGAAAGGGCGATGAAATCTCCGTAAGATGACATCCGGTCGGCACCCCGGGCACGGGCGTACGCAGTTGCCATCGGAGAAAGTTCCATGTCATCTACGAAATAAATCTTCTTCAATGTTTCGCTCATTTCCACTGCTACCGCGGCACCTGCCGGACTTACGTGCTTGAATGAAGCGGCAGCCGGAAGTCCGGTTGCTTCTTTCAGTTCTTTCACTAACTGCCAACTGTTCAAGGCGTCCAGCAGATTGATATATCCGGGTCTGCCGTTCAGGACCTCGATGGGCAGTTCGCCTTCCTTAATAAAGATACGCGCGGGTTTTTGGTTGGGGTTACAACCATATTTCAGCTCCAGTTCGTTTGTCATATTGTTATGTTTTAGTTGATTGATGCAAAGGTAAAAAATAGTGGTGAACGATGAAGGATAATCCATGATTTTGTTGTTTACATGCCGTTCTGTTTCGTCATTTCTTGTGTTTTTTTAGTTTATTTATCGTGAAAATACCTATTTATAGTGATTGCGTACCATCTAAATATTGTGTTTCTTTGCACCCGTAATATAATTAAGGTGTTGATGGATAAACTACAAAAATATAAACCAACCGATAAAATGATCGACCTTATCGGTGATAATTATTCTCTTTTACAAGTTATGAGCCGCTTTGGGCTTTCATTAGGGTTTGGTGACAAGACAGTGAAAGAGGTCTGTGAGATGAACAATGTAGATTGCCATACATTTTTGGTTGTTGTGAATTTCATGGCTGAAGGGTTCTCACGTATGGACGGCAGTGCCGACGATATTTCCATACCGGCTTTGGTCGATTATCTGAGACAAGCGCATATCTATTTTCTCGATTACTGTCTGCCGGCCATTCGGAGGAAGTTGATTGAAGCCATTGACTGTTCGCAGGACGATGTTTCATTCCTTATTCTGAAGTTCTTCGACGGATATATGCGGGAGGTACGCAAACATATGGAGTATGAAGAAAAAACAGTGTTTAAGTATGTGGATACGCTGATTCATGGCAATGCGCCTAAGAATTATCAGATCAGCACTTTCTCAAAACATCACGAGCAGGTAGGAGAGCGGCTTACGGAGCTGAAAAACATTATTATTAAATATTGTCCGGCCAAGGCAAATACCAATGTGCTGAATGCAGCCTTGTTTGATATTTATGCTTGTGAGGAAGGGCTTGAATCACACTGTAAAGTAGAAGACTATTTGTTTGTTCCTGCCATTCTGAAACTGGAAAGGAGGATGCGAGAAAATGAAAAATAACGAATCAATCCGTATAGCTGTAGCCGAGACGTCGGTGATTATTCGCAGTGGCCTGACGCTGGCTTTGAAACGTTTACCCAATCTGAAAATTCAACCGGTAGAACTGCTGTCGGTAGAGGCACTCAACGATTGCCTGCGTACACAGTTCCCCGATATATTGGTGGTCAACCCTACATTTGGCGACTTTTTCGATGTGGCACGTTTCCGTGAAGAGACTGCCGGCAAGGGAATCAGGGTAGTGGCATTGGTCAGTTCGTTTATCGATGCTTCGCTGCTCAGTAAGTACGATGCGTCCATTTCTATTTTCGATGACTTGGAGGCGTTGGCCAATAAAATCAATCTCTTGCAGAATATAGAACCCGAAGAAGAGGAGGATAGCCAGGAGGCTCTGAGTCAACGTGAGAAAGAGATCGTGATTTGTGTGGTGAAGGGAATGACCAATAAGGAAATTGCCGAAAAACTCTTTCTTTCTATCCATACGGTGATCACACATCGCAGAAATATCAGCAAGAAGCTGCAAATACACAGTGCGGCCGGTCTGACCATCTATGCTATTGTAAATAAGCTGGTTGAGCTAAGTGACGTAAAGGATTTATAGCTCTAAAAGAATGTTATAAAACATAAAACCGCTTGTCGGGTTAGAAAAAAGCCGTATCTTTGCAGTGCAGTTGGGAAATTGCTTTTTAAGGTAAAATAGAATATTAGGTATTAGATAAAGATTTAAGGTATTAAAAGTTTCAAGTGATTTTCAATTAGGTAAAGATTTTTAAAGGTAAAAGAATAATAGGTATTGAGAGTTTTTAGGTAAAAAGAAGATTGTGTTTTTAGGAATTTTGAGGTATTAAAGAAAAGCCTTTATGGCTTTTCTGATGTGGGGCGGGTAATTCTACTGAAGAATTTACTCGTTTTTTTATGTCCGGATTTTACTGTTTTCTCTTCACTGTCTCATATCCGGTTGATCTGTCCGGTAACCATATAAATAACAAAATCCCGACGAAATCACTTCGGCGGGATTGTTCCTTTTACTCAAATGTGGCTACGTAATAAAATTATGACTAATTAATTAAATTCTGATACTGCAAAGATAGCGTGTTTTCGCAGTTGCCACAATCCCCTTTTTAGGGTATATTACGTAAGATATCTCACTATATGTAGTTACTTTCGCCCATTCGGGCTTATTTTTTCCCAGATTTTGCTTTGCGGATTGAACTGCTTGATCGCTTTGGCCGGACTGCCTGCACATACGGAGTAGGGGGGAACAGAACGGCTGACAACACTTCCTGCGGCTACCACCGAGTGCTTTCCCAGTGTCACGCCGGGCAAGATGACTGCATTGGCGCCTACCCACACGTCATCTTCAATCGTGACGGGCCGAGTGCTCACTCCTTGTTCATCTATACGTTTGTCTGCATCCTGATAGTTATGGTTAAGACCGGTCACCGTTACGTTCTGTGCCAGATTTACATGGTGACCGATGGTTGCAGGGCCGATAATTGTGTTTCCCAGTCCGATCCGGGTATAATCACCGATAATCAGGTCACCCACCGCATTGTTCAGACACGAAAAATCTTCTACTACCGAGTATTTTCCAAGAGAGAAAAGGTTGAACGGAGGGAGGTCGAGGCGTACGCTTCGGTATATCACGGAACCTTTTCCCCGCTTCAGGTAGAGAAAAGAGAATATGCGTATCCACCAGTTGGGACGTGTTTTCACCGGATGCATGATGAATCGGTGTACGGCTTGTTTAAGTGCAGGGTTCTGTTTGATTGTCTCTTTCAGTGCCATAGTCGGGGAGAGTTGGTTATTTCTTGGTTTTCTGTCCTACCAGATAATCCGGGATAGCCAGACATACGATGAATATCAGGACGTAAAGTAAGGCCCACCACTTTAAAGACAGAGTCCAGTTGTAGCAAAGCAACAGTATTGCGATGAAAAAAATGGCGGTTAAGCCTGTTCTCCAGGAAGGCAGAACCCATCTGAAAATCTTGTTGCAATAATCCCAGTGTGCCGTGAGCATTGCTTCCGGAAGTGCTGGGAGAGCCTTGGAGAATCTTACTTTATATTGTGGGATACGTATGTCATTGCTGTAGACTTTTACCGTTTCCAGATATTCGACGAAGATGCCCTGCCGGACTAATCTTCTTTCCAGATTACTCTTACGGCTCTTTTGGTTCTTCTTCAGCCATGCCAGATCTAACACCATATCCGTACCACATAAGGCCGATGATACTCCCAGGCGGATGGCTCCTTTCCGGAAGAAAGAATGATTGATTTCTTCGTTCAATGCCTGAAAGTATTGCTTCCGGGTAGAACGGTTTTCTGTGATAGGATGAAGTTGGATAGCTCTGGCTCCTCCATCGAATGCTTTATTTATTTCATTCAGAAACGCAGGTTCAATCCAAGTTGTTTTTCCGAGGATGATTACGGCATCAAAATCCTTTTCATCCAGCGTACCTACGGTTTCTGTCAGGTCTTCGTAAGTGAATACTTTATACAGCTCTTCCGGATAGTCGGGCGAAAAAGAGAAAGGAGTATCCGTAGGGAACAGAATGGCAAATCTATGTTTCTTTCCTGTCTTCGGGTATCGCATGGCATTCTTTAAAGAAGCTGCTACTGCCGGTATTCCCAAATAGATGGTAAACAGGCTGAAGCACAGAAACAGAATAAAATCTGTTATTTGAATAAAAGTATCCATAGTTTCATATGTACGGTTATACGTTCTCTTTTTGTATAAACGCCGTGAAAGTTCTCAGGATAATTTTCATATCCAGTTGGAAGGAGAACGTTTTGGCATATTTTATATCCAGTTGCTTACGTTCATCAGCGGACATCTTCCCACTGCTTCCGCGTTTTTCTACCTGCCAAAGTCCCGTTAGTCCGGCTGGTCCCATGAAGCGGTCGATATATTCATCGCTTGTCAGCAGTTCGGCTTCGTAAAGCGGGAGAGGGCGGTTGCCCACGATGGACATATCTCCTTTCAGGATATTGATAAGTTGCGGCAGTTCGTCGATGCTGTACTTACGGATGATGCGTCCCACTTTGGTGATGCGGGGATCATTCTCCAGTTTAACGAACGCATTTTTCTTTTCTACGGACTTTTTATTTGTATAGCTTTGTTCGGATATGACGAAATCATCTGAAATAAGCATGATTTCTTCCTCATTCAGCTCCATATCATCGCTGATCAGCAATTCTTCTTCCGCCGGGTTCTGTTCCTCCTCCTCGGCCTGATATTGGTTAAGCTGGTTGAAGTCTCTCAGATGTTTGTCCGCATCGGTATACATGGAACGGAATTTCAGGAAATCGAATATTTTGTAGTTGCTTCCTACCCGTTTGGATTTATACACTACGGCACCCTTACTCTCCATCCGGATGGCTAACGCTGTGATTAACAGTATCGGAGATAAGCAGAGTATGGCTATCGACGAGAAAGTTATATCAAATAATCTTTTCCATAAAGGCAGTCTGAAAGCTTGTAAGTTCGATCCTTTTTCGTTGATATCGTTAATTTTTTGCTGTTTCCGTCGCATCATAAACTCCGACATGTTTTTAAATGCTTCGGAGGTAGAATCAAACGACATTGAATTATTGATACCGGCTTTCAGATAGACGGGCCTGTCTTCTTTATTGATTCCTTCAGTGACAAGGACGATGTATACACCCGGGAATTTTTTTCTCAGATACTGGATCTCAGGAATATCTTTTGATAGATCCCGTTCTTCGAAAAGGATCGCTATATCATACTTTTCACGAATCTTATCGATAAATTCGCTCGCTTTCTTGCTGTTTTGAATGGCATAAAACGCACCTTCAGCTATCTTAGAGAAATGTTCGATAGTAGCAGTATGTCTCCCGATATAAATGAGATGTGGCATTTAGTCTATGATTTTTCTGACACGGATTTTTAGCTCCATGGGGTTGAAAGGTTTCAGGATATAGTCTTCGGCTCCTTCTTCCAATAATCTGATTCTTTCGGTTGTACTTTCTTCACTGGAGAGCATAATGACGGGAATGTCTTTGAACAACTCATTGTGCTTCAGGTAATGCAGGAATTCATCTCCTCTCATCTCCGGCATTCGTATGTCTGATATTATCAGGTCCGGTAAATTACCTTCATATAACCATTCAATTGCTTTTATCGGATTTTGTACATACTGGCAATCGTAATCTTTGCCTAAATAGATTGACGCTACTTTACCAATCGTTTCTTTATCGTCAACAAGTAATATCTTCTTTCTCATAATGTGATTAAGTATCGTTATGATGTTTGCTTTGTTGTTTGTTTAAGTGTAAGATAGAGTATATTTACTCAGTACTGCAAATATATATAATATTTCTGTAACAATGTTCTCTAAAAGAAGTGTTTTTATCTGAAGGCTCTCTTTTAGACACGAAAAGAGGCTGGGTCGAAACTATTTTCACCACGGAGTAACACAGAGTAGCACAGAGTCTTTTTGCTAATAATCAACAATTTAAAATTGCCTCTGTGTTACTCTGTGTCCTCCTGTGGTGAGTTTTGACACAGCCTTCTGTTCAATAGTCTGTTCTAATTTTTATTGGTCTGGAACACTTTGGTATTATCAAAATCGTTCCACCACTTTGTGTTATTCACTCCACCGCTGGTTACCCATCCGGCAAACTGTTTATATGCATTTTGAATCTTTGTATATTCTAACGGCCATTTAAATTGGGTGGGAACTATGATGCCCCATGCCAGATTATCTTTGCTGATATAATATTTCTTTCCGTTTACGGAAGATGCATCATTGTTGCCTCCGAATAGTTCAGTATTTGCCAGTTTGGTTGGCTGATATCCGGCTACGTGGATCTCTTTTCGTTTGCTGCCTCTGTCAGTGATGATGAAGAGATTCAGTTTGTTTATATTGACTGCATCACTGCTTGGTGCCGATGCCGGGTCGAATCTGAGTGTAAAGTTGATGATCTTGGAGTCTTTTTGGTTATTGTCACTACCGGAAACTGTATTGACGAACGAACCTGCCGGGCGCTCCATCAGTGCATGTGCATTGTCAAACAGGGGAACTACCGCATAGTCCTGGCCTTTCTCTATATTCTTATCAGTAAGGTCGAATGATATCGGACGATAGTTGTTTGCGTAAGTAACAGGCTGCGTGATGGCAGATGCCGGAATTTCGTCGAACATGATGGCTGCTGCAATTGCTTTCTGGGCACCGACAGCAGTTAACTCAATCGTCAGGTCGAGTTCTGTGATCTTATTCCATTTGTCTATACTTGTCTTTCTGTGTTTTATTTCCAGAACGATATCATTCATGTCGTAGTCTCCATACAGGGGCCACTGGTCTTCAAACAGGTATGTATAATTATGATTGTCATCCACAATAATCGGGAAGTTAGGATCAGAAGGTTCCGGAGCAGGATCCGGCAGTTCCGTTTTTCCATTGCAGCCGGTTATGATGATATCGGGCTTGCTTGAAAAGATCACCTCACTCCCCGCATGATACATGTCTTTATGGGAACAACTGATTTTACCGCTGATATAAAGTTTACCACTAAACTTATTTGACCAGTTATCGATCTGCAATTTATCGGTCACTTTCAATAGAGAAGCTTCATCTCCTTCGCCTATAGCTGAAAAACCGGAGTTAATGGTTATTTTTTCTGCTTTTATCATAGAACTATTGGCCAACGTCAATTTGGCGTTGTCATAAAAGTATATATCATCAGCTTCTTCAAAATAATCCTTATTTTTGTCATCTTCTTTTTCTTCTGCTATGACTCCATGATCCAGATAAATAATGCCTCCTGCTTTCATATGTTCTACAAAGAGCATGCAGTTATTATATAGGGAACCTCCCGCTTCACCGCTATCATATGTATCGAATTCCATTTCTCCGAAGTTCACGTTCTTACTTCCGGCTGCTGTATATTTCTCCGCTTCCAACTCACTTCCGGCAGCATTGTATACAATTGAAGAAGTATTCAATTTTATTTCTTTTTCTACATCTAATTCTCCGAAATTATGAATACTTCCTCCTTTAGAGGCATCTATATTGTGTTTAACATCTACTTTATTCCCATTATAGAGGAGATCAAAAGAATTTAATAGTAGATTATCCACTTCTATTTCACCGAAATTACAGATCGTACTTTGCGTATTACCTTCCAATTTAGTTATCTTAATCGTGGCTCCGGATTGGATCGTTAAATTACTTGCATTCTGTAGTTTCAGGTCTGTTCCCTCAATCGTTCCACCCTTCAGAACAATAATATCCAGGTAGTTTTGGGTAATGGCTTGTGCCGGTTCCCAGTTTCCTTGTATATAGACAGTCGCTCTGTTGGAGTTGCTGAGAGAGGTATCTTTAAATTTTCCTTGGAATTTTCCGGTTACAATATAGGCTTTCCCTCCTTCCAAAACTTGGGAAGAACTTGTTATCGGGATAGCTCCATTGGTGTCATAGCTTTGTTCTGCTCTTTTAGGAATGTCAATTCCTCCGTTATTCCCTCTGGTGGCTACCGAAGCTCTCGTTTTGATGGCAGACGTACCTGTAAAAGAGCATTGAACATGGGAAGTTGATTCGCTGATTTCCACTTGTTTTATCTGGTCCCTGCCACGTGGGTCAGTCTGACGGACATAAAGATACTTTATATCCTTGGAAGACACTACTTCGGTCTGATAAGCTTCTCCTTTCTTGGCAACTCCTTTGGCTAAAGTATTGTAGGGATCCTCTGCTGTTGCTTCAAGCGGATTTTTATCTAATATTTCTACGGTATAATAATACTGTCCGTCAAACTCATCATCGACTTCCACGCTAAATTTTATGGAATTTGTAGACGACCAGTCGAATCCCGCCGGAGCACTGATATCCTCCATGGGATTGGGAGTTTGATAAGAGGGGTCATAGAGATCTTTGTTATCATCAACGCAAGCTGTAATGCACGCCGTCGATAGGATCATTGACGATGCAAAAAATAGTTTGTTAATTGTTGTTTTCATATTTGTTTGTTTTGTTCAGTATTTGCAAATATACAACACAAATGTACAACTATTAATCGGCCTGTATTGTTTGAAATATAACTTATTATAACGTCATTAATATTTTTTAGGAATAATACGATCCGGTGATAACGAAGATGCCAAAGAGGCCTGGTGCATGGAGTGTTTATTCGGTCCTTTTGGTTATTTCGCCGATCAGGCAAGAATTCATTTTATACCTGATCTCTTTATTGTCGAGTCCATGCCCTAAGAGGAACATTAATTTGGTGACCGCACATTCCGGTGTGCTGTCGTATCCGCTGATGACTCCTGCCTGAAGCAGCTGGATACCGGTGCCATAGCGTTCCATTTCGACGGCACCGGAGGCACATTGAGTGATATTGACGATAATGATGCCCCGGTCCGTAGCGTCTTTCAGTTCCCTGATAAACCACTCTTTCTGGGGTGCGTTGCCCGAACCGAATGTTTTTAATACTACTGCCTTTAGTTCCGGCACATGGAGCAGTGCAGATACGATCCCTTCCTGAATCCCGGGGAAGAGTGTCAGAATGACTACGTTCGTATCGAACAGATAGTGAGGTTTCAGAGGCTTGGTCAGATCCGGTTTGCGGATCAGGTTAGGTTCATATTTAATATGGATGCCTACTCGTGCCAATGGGGGATAGTTGAACGAGCGGAAAGCGTTGAAGTTTTCAGCATTGATTTTAGTCGTGCGGTTGCCACGCATCAGATGGTTTTCAAAAAAGATGCAGACCTCGGGAACGATTGCGGTGCCATCCGGATTTTTGGCTGCTGCAATTTCAATAGCTGTAATCAGGTTTTCTTTGCCGTCTGTGCGTAGTGTACCGATCGGGAGTTGAGAGCCGGTCAGGATGACAGGTTTACTCAGGTTCTCGAGCATGAAGCTGAGGGCAGAAGCTGTATACGCCATTGTATCGGTGCCGTGGAGGATGACAAACCCATCAAAAGAGTCATAGTTATAGTTTATAATCTTAACCAGTTTGGCCCAAAATGCCGGTTCCATGTCCGAAGAGTCAATAGGGGGATCAAACTGATAGGAAGAGATGCGGTAATTGAATCTTTTCAGTTCGGGTACGTGCTTTAGTAGATGGTCGAAATTAAAATTTTCCAGAGCACCGGTTTCCGGGTTTTCTATCATTCCGATAGTTCCACCAGTATAAATGAGCAATACGGAGGGGTAATCTGCTTTCATATCTGTATCTTTTTTGCTGTTTCGCCGACAAAGATACAAAAAAGAACTATAAACTATAAACGATAAACGATAAAAGAGACTGTGTCGAGACTCTTTTCACCACGGAGTATCACAGAGCTCTTTACTTACAAACAACGACTTAAAATCGTCTCTGTGTTACTCTGTGTCCTCTGTGGTGAGTTTTGTTCTTATTTTATTCCGTCAATTAATCGGAGAATGGCCTTTTCCGGATCCTTTTCTTCATTGAGCAGAGTAACAAAACGGCTGCCGATAATGGCTCCCGAGGCATTATCGCAGGCAGCACGGAAAGTGGCCCGGTTGCTGATGCCGAAACCTACCATGCGTGGATTGCGCAGATTCATCTTTTCAATCTTTTTAAAGTACGCACGTTTTTGTTCGTCAAAGTCCTGTTGTGCCCCTGTGGTGGCAGCCGACGAAACCATATAGATAAAACCGTCCGTATGTTCGTCAATCTCGTGTACACGCTCTTCACTCGTTTCGGGAGTGATAAGCATAATCACTTTGATGTCATATTGCTCCGCAATGTTGCGGAAGTGCTCTTGATAGTCTTTGAAGGGAAGGTCGGGAATGATGACACCGTCGATTCCACATTCGGCACACTGCCGGCAGAAGTTATCGAAGCCGAACTGCATAATCGGGTTGAGGTATCCCATTAATATCAATGGGATTTTTACATCCCGGCGGATATTATGCAGCTGTTCAAACAGAAGTTTGAGCGACATCCCGTTGCGTAGGGCTTGTGTGGCTGCATTCTGGATTACAATGCCGTCTGCCATCGGATCACTGAAAGGGATACCGATTTCGATCATGTTTACTCCATGTTTCTCGAGGGCACGGATCACTTCGGCTGTTCCCTCCAGTGTAGGAGTGCCGGCACAAAAATAGATGGATAGCAAATCCTTGGGATTGCTACTGAAAAGTTGGTTTATTCTGTTCATACACTTTTATTTTTAATTCATTACTTTTTTATATTCAGGGTTGGTGGAGCTTTATTTCCCCAGTTGCTCTAAAAAGAACTTGAGTCTTTCTACCTCTTTCAGTCCCGGTTTGGTTTCGAAACGACTGTTCAGGTCAAAACCCGCCAATTGGGGATGACGCAATTCTTTCAGGGTCGGAGCACTGTATGGATTGATTCCGCCGCTAAGTAAGAAAGGCTTTTTCCCTTTGTAGCTGTTCAGCATCGTCCAGTCGAACTGATTGCCCGAGCCGCCATGTTGTTCACATTTGGTGTCGAACAGGAAATAGTCACAAGATTTTTCGTATGCTTCGGTGTTCTCAAAATCCTTTCTCCGGGCGATGGAAAACGCTTTGATCAGCCTTAACCCGGTTGACCGGAGTGAATGACAGTATTCCGGTGATTCATTGCCATGCAGCTGGATATAATCCAGACTGAAACGGTCGGCAAGTATCTCGATTTCTTTTTTGTCTTCGTTGACAAAGACACCCACACGCTTTGCCGCATCCGGCATGTAAGCCGGAAGCTCGCATAGGCAGCGGGGAGACTTCGGGTAGAAGATAAAGCCTATCATGTCGACCTTTAGTTGTTCTACATCGCGGATATTGTCGGCTTCGCGCATTCCGCAGACTTTTATCAGTTTGTCGTTTATCATTCTTGTTCTTAATTGAATGGTTTTGATTTCGATTCACCACGGAGGACACAGAGGACACGGAGTTTTAATTTTCAAGTCCACAGAAATATCTTAAATTTTCCCTCTGTGTCCTCTGTGCTACTCTGTGGTGAATTTGTCATGGGAATGGGTTACTGGGTTCGATTCGTTTATAAATTCTTCCAGTTTCTTGCCCGGTTGCCCGGTTTTCATAAACGTTTCTCCGATCAGGAATCCTCTGAATCCGGCATTACGCAAGCGCTTCACGGTTTGCGGGTCGGATATGCCGCTTTCCGACACCAATACTGTGTTCCGGGGCAGTTGTCCGGCCAATCGGAACGAGTTCTCCACATCCGTAAAGAAAGTGCCGAGATTTCGGTTATTGATCCCCACCATATCGATCTCCTTATTTATAAATGGTAACTCTTCGGCGGTATGGATTTCCAGCAAGACTTCCAATCCCAGTTCATGAGCTTTTTCAGCAAGGGCATGGCACTTCTCTGTATCCAGTGCGGCAGCAATCAGCAGTACGGCATCGGCTCCGACTATTTTGGCCTGATACAGTTGATATTCGTCGATTATGAAATCTTTGCGCAGAATCGGAATATTTACCAGCGGGCGTGCCGTACGGATATCCTTCAGGCTTCCTCCGAAGAACTTTTCGTCCGTGAGGATAGAAAGCGCCGAAGCACCCGAGGCTGCATATTCCGGCACTACCTGTTCGGGGCGTGCGTCTTCATAAATCCATCCTTTGGATGGAGAGCGGCGTTTGAATTCTGCAATAATACCGGTAGACGAGGAAGTTAGTGCCTGCTTCATGGAGTATCCGGGCTGTATTTCGTCAGATAGTTTCTCCTGAAGCTGTTCCGATGGGATGGCCTGTTTCTGCAAGTCTATTTCGAAACGCTTGTTGGCGATGATTTCGGATAATATATCTTTCATGCTTTTGGGTGGGCGATAGTTTTCCTATCTGTTTAGTTCAACAAATTTCTTTAAGGTCTCTTTTGCCTTGCCGCTGTCCAGTGATTCACGGGCGAGGGCGATGCATTCTTCTATCGGTTTATCCGGACAGATCACCTGGATGGCGAAGGCAGCATTGACAACCACTACGTTCTTTTGTGCTTCCGTAGCCGTTCCTTCCATAACAGCATCAAATATTTTTGCTGCGTCCTCCGGGGTATTTCCGCCGTCGAGGTCGGCTTCTCCGTAACGGTTGAAGCCGAGACTTTCCGGCGTATAGATTTTTTCGTTGCCGCAGGTAGCCACTTTAAATTCGTCGGTCAGGGAGATTTCATCATACCCGTCCAGACTATGTACAACGGCAAAGCGGGTGGCGCTCTCCTGATAGGTATATGTGTACAGACGGAGCAACGGGAGGTTGTAGACTCCAAGTAACTGATATTGCGGTATGACAGGGTTTACCAACGGACCGAGCATATTGAAAAAGGTACGTACGGCCAACGCTTTCCGTATCGGTGCCACTGCTTTCAGGGCAGGGTTGAACAAAGGGGCATGCAGATAGGCGATGTTGCACTTTTCCATAGAACGGCGGAGCCGGTCTGCATCGCCGGTGAATTTTACTCCATGCTGTTCCATTACGTTGCTGGCTCCGCTGACGGAAGTGGCACCGTAATTGCCATGTTTTACTACCGGAAATCCGGCTCCTGCCACAGTGAAACAGGCTGCGGTAGAGATGTTGAATGTATTTTTGCCGTCACCTCCGGTTCCTACGATATCGATAGGCGCAAATTCACTCAGATCCACCGGTACGCGCATTTCGAGCAACGCATCACGGAATCCGCAAAGTTCCTCTACCGATATGTTGCGCATCAGGAAGACGGTTATCAGTGAGGCCACTTGTGCGTCGTTGTATTTGCCTTGTGCAATGTTCTGCAATATGGTACGGGCTTCGTCCCGTCCCAGGTATTGATGTTCGAATAATTTATATAGAATCTGTTTCATGGGGTTTATTTGTTTAAGAAGTTTTTAATGATTTCTTTTCCTTGCGGAGTCAGCACCGATTCGGGATGGAACTGGATGCCATGTACATTGTACGTGCGGTGCCGTAATGCCATGATTTGTCCTTCACGGCTTTCGGCGGTGATCTCGAGGCATTCGGGGAAGTCCTCGCGGCTTACTACCCACGAATGATAGCGGCCTACGGGTATTTCGTGTCCCAAACCTTTAAAAAGAAGATCTTCCTTCAGGATGTTGACCGGAGTCTGTACGCCATGGTATACTTCTGTCAGGTTCTCGAGTGCTGCCCCGAAGGCTTCACCGATGGCCTGATGTCCCAGGCAAACTCCTAAGATGCTTTTGGTCGGTGCATATTTCCGGATAATGGGTAGCAGCAGTCCGGCTTCTTCCGGTATGCCCGGTCCCGGCGAAAGGATGATTTTATCAAAACGTTCCACTTCTTCCAGTGAAATTTCGTCGTTGCGGAACACTTCAATGTTAGTGGCTCCCAACTCTTTTACCACGTGCAGCAGGTTGTAAGTGAAAGAGTCATAGTTGTCCAGGAGCAGAATCGCTTCTTCCCGTCTGTTAAGGGGATCTATCTTGTTATTCATTGTTTTTTTTATTTGTTTTAGAGTTTGGGTTCACCACAGAGGACACAGGCTGCACAGAGTTTTTTTTAGACATAAGAACAAAAGAACAGATAATTCTTTATGGGTTCTTAGGTTCTTTTATCTGAAAACAGATGGAGCGCAGCTAATTAATCTCTGTGTCCTCTGTGTCCTCTGTGGTGAATGCCTTTTAGTTTTTTAGTTTTACGGCCAGATCTATTGCTTTCTTCAGTGCTCCCAATTTGTTGTTGACCTCTTGCAGTTCGTATTCGTCCTGACTGCGTGCCACGATGCCTCCTCCGGCCTGGAACCACAATTCATTGTTGCGGCTTACAAAAGTACGGATCGTAATGGCCTGGTTCAGTTCCCCGTCCAGTCCGATGAAACCGATGCAGCCTCCGTAAGCTCCGCGGTTGTGCGGCTCTATCTCACTGATAAGCTGCATGGCACGTACTTTCGGTGCGCCGCTCAACGTCCCGGCCGGGAAAGTGTCGATGAAAGTCTTGAGCGGATTCGCCCCTTTGTTCAGTGCTCCGCTGACGCGGCTTACCAAATGGATGACATGGCTGTAATATTGCGGTTCTTTGTAAAACAGCACCCGCACGTCGTGGCAATTGCGGCTGAGGTCGTTGCGTGCCAGATCTACCAGCATCACATGCTCTGCGTTCTCTTTCGGGTCGGCCAGAAGTGCTTCCGTCAGTTCTTTGTCCTTTATGGTGTCTCCCGTACGCCGTGTGGTTCCGGCAATCGGATCGATATAGGCTTGTCCGTCTTCTACTTTGCAGTGTGTTTCCGGTGACGAACCGAAGATGCGGTATCCGCCGAAGTCAAAATAGAACAGGTAAGGGGAGGGGTTGATGCTGCGTAGCGCGCGGTATACCTTGAAGTCGTCACCGGCATAAGGCTGGATGAACCGTCTGGACAGTACAATCTGGAAGACGTCTCCCCGGAGGCAGTGGGCGATACCTTTGCGTACATTCGCTTTGTGCTCTTCGTCGGTGATGGTACTGGTGACGGGACCGGTCACTGAGAAGTTGTACGAGGCATAGTTGCGGTTCTCTATGGCCGATTCCAGTTGTGACAGACTGCTTTCTTCTCCTTCCGCCAGCATTTCCACCAGAGTCAGCTCGTTCTTGAAGTGATTGAAGACGATGATGTACTTATATAATATGTATAGCAGGTCCGGAGCGTCGTTTTGCTCGTCGTGGCTTTCTTTCACGGGGATGTGCTCAAAGTACTTCACTGCGTTGAAAGTGGTATAGCCATACAGTCCGCAGAATTTCTTATCGGCTCCCACTACATGGAACTGGTTGATGAAGCGGTTGAACGCATTCTCTACGTGGAACGTCTTGTTGAGTGGTTCTTCCCGGCGGCTGTTGTCGGGATACGTAGTGGTCACTATTCCACTGTTTATGCCGATGCTTGCCAATGGGCAGAGTGCGATGAACGAGAGGGAATTTTCTCCGGCATGATAATCCGAGCTTTCCATTAATGCCGATTGCGGATACATATCGCGCACTTTGAGGTAGATGCTTACCGGAGTGTGCAGGTCGCCCAAGACCTGCTTGCTATGGGTGGTATAATGAAAGGTATTCATAATTTTTTTCTTTTTAATTTGATTTTGAATTCACCACAGATTACACAGATTTTCGCAGATTGACGATCTGTTTTGTGAGTAATTAGATTAAAAAATCTGTGTTAATCCGTGTAATCTGTGGTGAAATGATTTATCCCAAATAAGTTTCTATATCTTTATCTCCCCGTCCCGATACGGTCAGCACGACTACATCTTCCGGTTTGAAGGTCATTTTATCCAAGGCTCCCAGTGCATGTGCCGATTCCAGTGCGGGAATGATTCCTTCCAGCCGGGTCAGTTCGTAAGCGGCACGGATGGCTTCATCGTCGTTGACGGCCAACACCAATGCCCGTTTTTTGTCGGCGAGGTTGGCATGCATCGGTCCGATACCGGGATAGTCCAGTCCGGCGGAGATAGAGTAAGGCTCTTCAATCTGCCCGTCTTCGTTTTGGATCACGAACGTGCGTGCACCATGGATGATTCCCATTTTACCCAATTGAATGGTAGCTGCCGTCATTCCGGTTTCTATCCCCTTGCCACCGGCTTCGGCCAAGATGATCTGAACCCGTTCGTCATCGATGTAGTGGTAGATGGTTCCGGCAGCGTTGCTTCCTCCGCCCACACAGGCAATCAGGTAGTCCGGATAGTCACGTCCCTCTTTTTCTTGAAGTTGCTTTTTTATCTCTTCGCTGATGACCGACTGCAAGCGTGCCACCATATCCGGATACGGGTGTGGTCCTACGGTGGAACCGATGATGTAATACGTATCCGAAGGATGGCAGCACCAGTCGCGGATGGCTTCGTTCGTAGCATCTTTCAGTGTCATGTTACCCGATGTTACCGGGATGACTGTGGCTCCCAGCATCTTCATCTTCTCTACATTGATATGCTGGCGTTCTACATCCGTTTTTCCCATATACACGATGCACTCCATGTCCATCAGGGCGCAAACGGTGGCCGTTGCCACTCCGTGCTGTCCGGCACCGGTCTCGGCGATGATCCGCTTTTTGCCCATGCGGCGTGCCAGCAGAATTTGTCCGATGGTGTTGTTTATCTTGTGGGCTCCTGTATGGTTCAGGTCTTCCCGTTTCAGATACATCCTGCAACCATACTTTTCCGAAAGGCGGCGAGCCGGGTAGAGGGGAGAAGGACGTCCTACATAATCCCGCAGCAATTGGTCGAATTCCTTTTTAAAATCCTCGCTTTCGATCACTTTGAGATACGTGTTTTTCAACTCTTCTACGCATTTGTGGAGTATTTCCGGCACATAAGCACCTCCGAATTCTCCGTAATAGCCATCCTGATCAACTAAGAAACTTTTCATAATCCTATTTTTTATTCGTTATTTGTATTTTCGGTCAAAAAAGAAAGAGCCCCGTCGCAGGTTGCGACAGGGCTCTTTCTGAATTTCTGTTATATCTTTAATGAGGTATATACATACGAGCGCTGCTCCCTTACGACTGTCGGAGTTGTAACGGGCGCCACCACCAATATGTATTTACTTGCATTTTCATCATTGCTAATTGTTATTTAACGGGGGCAAATATAGATACTTTGTTTGGAATAACAAATAAAATCTTTCTTTTTTTTATTTCCCTCCTTTTTATTTTTTGTTTTGGCGGGAATCTATTTATGATTTCTCAAATACTTGCTGTACATATTTTTAATTGTCGGATGCTCGCAGGGAGTGGTTCCTGATTCTGCTGAACCTGTATTGCTTTGTTTCTGTTTTTTTAATATTAACTTTTTTATTATCAGAAGATTATGAATTTGCTTAACTTTTAATTAGGGTTCAATGGCTCAAGGTTCACTCTATGAGTATCATACCTTGTGGGAAGATGTTGTGTTTGTTGTTAAAAAGTACTTTCTAAAAATCTTTTGCTCTTTAGCGCATTTTGGAATTAATGTAAAATATATTGTATTGTATATGTGTATTATTTATGTCTGTTTTTAGAGTTACGCATTATCTGTTTTTGTGTCCACTATTATTAGAGATGTTTGTATGTAATTATTTGATTTTTAATGTTGTATGCAGGGGATTCTTTGTGTTTTCCCAGAGGATGAATCCCATAGAATGAACCTTGAGCCTTTGGACCTAACCGATGTATATTATATATACATTGAGTGTAAGAAAGAATTGGTGAATGCTCGAAATAGAAGTCCTTTTTAAACATTTTGTTATTTATATTGTTTCTTCAGATATAAATTATTTAAAAACAGAAACCAAACATTATGAAACAAAGAAAAGTTTTAATTGCGATTGCCGTTGTCATATTCATCCTGTTGCTGCTTTACTGGCTTTTTGTAGCCGAGGATATCAACGCTTGGCTACCTGTAAACTAAAGACTTGTATTTTTCGTCCTAAACACTTAAGTCTTTTCAGCGAAACGCTTAGACGTTTTCCGAAAACGTTTAAGTCTTTTGCCGGAAACACTTAAGTCTTTCCTGAGAAACACTTAAGTGTTTTTTTCCGCATGATTCCCCTGCAAATCTTTTTGTTTTCCGGAAAGAAGCGATTATTTTTGTATCTGATTGAATATCGTATAAATGATGATATAAACTGATAACCTATGGATAATTTTATTTTTCAGAATCCCGTGAAGCTGATCATGGGACACGGGATGATTGCCCGGTTGAGTAAAGAGATACCGGCAGACAAGCGGGTGATGATTACCTTCGGTGGCGGTAGCGTGAAAAAAAACGGTGTATACAACCAAGTGAAAGAAGCCCTGAAGAATCATTTCACTGTAGAGTTCTGGGGCATTGAGCCTAATCCTTCCATTGAGACTTTACGTAAAGCCATTGCCCTTGGAAAAGAGGAGAAGGTGGACTATCTGCTGGCTGTGGGAGGCGGATCGGTCATCGATGGCACGAAGCTGATTTCTGCCGGACTGTTGTACGATGGGGATGCGTGGGATCTGGTGCTTGCCGGACGTCCGGTGACAAATACCGTTCCTCTTGCTACTGTCCTCACTCTGCCTGCCACGGGATCGGAAATGAACAGCGGAGCCGTGATTTCGCGTCATGAAACCAAAGAGAAATATCCTTTCTATTCCAATTATCCCTTATTCTCCATTCTCGATCCGGAAGTGACGTTTACACTGCCGCCCCATCAGGTGGCCTGCGGTATTGCTGATACGTTTGTACATGTGATGGAGCAATACATGACAACCCCGGGACAGAGTAGGGTGATGGACCGCTGGGCGGAAGGCATCCTGCAAACCTTGATGGAGATAGCTCCGAAGATCCGTGAGAATCAGCACGATTATCAGCTGATGGCCGATTTTATGTTGTCGGCAACGATGGCACTGAACGGCTTTATCGCTATGGGAGTATCTCAGGACTGGGCTACGCACATGATCGGGCACGAACTGACCGCACTTCATGGACTGACACACGGACATACACTGGTCATAGTATTCCCCGCTACTCTGCGTGTGCTTCGCAAGGTGAAAGGTGATAAGATTCTGCAATATGGCGAGAGGGTACTCGGCATTACTTCCGGGACCCGTGACGAACGTATCGATGAAACGATCCGCCGTACAGAGGAGTTTTTCCGTTCATTGGGGCTGACTACCCGCCTGAGTGAGGAGGGCATCGGCATGGAGACGATTGATGAAATAGAACGCCGTTTCAATGAACGGGGTGTGAAATATGGCGAGAACGAAAATGTGACCGGAGCTGTTGCGAAGGAAATCCTGAAGAGCGCACTTTAGTCTTGTATTCACCACAGAGTACACAGAGGGCACAGAGTTCTTTTATGTTTTTTCACCACAGATTACTCGGAATGCACAGATATGCTAAGTACGGATGATCCATCTCTATAATCTTTTCTCTGTGTACTCTGTGTCCTCTGTGGTGAGTCTCCGTTCATCGTTCATCGTTTTCCGTCCGCATGTTTTTGGTATAAAGGCTGTCGATGATACCGTCTGATAGCCCGATGGTCGGGACTGTGATACCGGTTGCGTTCACCTGTTTTGCCACTTCCAGAAAGATTTCCGCTGCCGGGACAATTACATCTGCCCGGTCAGGCTTCAGTTTGAACTGTTTGATCCGTTCTTCTTTAGAGAGGGGCTTCAGGGTTTCGCAGATTTCCTGTAACGACTCGACGGGAAGGAAAGATTGTTTTTTGTCCTTTTTGTCCGCCAGGCGGAAAAGTTTATTGATATTGCCTCCCGATCCGATGATCTGGATGGAGGAATATTCGGCAGCCAGCGCCTGAAGGTCGGAGCGCATCTGTTCTTTTTCTTCGTTCTTTACCATGCCGCTGAGCATACGCACGGTACCGATATTATAGGAACGTGAGCTTTTGAGTTCTGCGTCGCAGATCAGGTTGATTTCCGTGCTACCACCACCGACGTCAACGTACAGGTAGTTCTGTCCCGAAGCAAAAAGCTGTTCGATGTGGTTATCGTATACGATATGCGCCTCTTCCTGCCCGTCGATGATTTCGACGCGGATACCGGTTTTCTTTTCTATTCTGCGTGTGATTGCTTTCCCGTTGCGGGCATCACGCATGGCCGAGGTGGCACAGGCGCGGTAATCTGACACTTCGAATATCTTCATCAGTTGCTTGTAGGCTTTCATCAGCCGGATCAGTTTCCCGGCTTTCTCTTCTGATATTTCTCCGGTGGTAAAAGCGTCTTCACCTAACCTGAGGGGGATACGTATCAGTTGAACTTTGCTTAATAATCCTTCGGGCGATCCTTCCTCGTTTACACTCTTTATCAATAACCGCACGGCATTGGAACCAATGTCGATGGCGGCATAGTTTACTTTCTTCATTCTGATTCTTTATAGTATTTGTATAATTCTTCCTGAGAGCGGAAAGGGACACCGCTTTCCTCCCATGTCTTGTTTTCGCCGCTGCCGTCTACGATGCGTCCTTTGGCCGTATCGCGGAGTCCGTAGCAGACCACTTTTTTCAGTTCATCCTGTATCGCTTTATCGTATACGGGTGTGAGCACTTCGATGCGGTTGTCCAGGTTGCGGGGCATCCAGTCCGCCGATCCTATATAATATTTCTCTTCTCCTCCGTTGGCAAAGATAAAGATACGCGGATGTTCCAGGTAACGGTCAATGATACCGTTGATCCGGATGTTGTCGCTGATTCGGGGCACACCGGTCACCAGTGAACAGTTGCCCCGGACCACCAGGTCTATCTGTACGCCGGCTGTCGAAGCCTCGTAGAGTTTCTGTACCAGCGCCCGGTCGGTGATGTGGTTCACTTTGGCAAGGATGTAGGCCTCTTTTCCTTGCTGCTTGTTTTTGATTTCCTTGTTGATCAGTGCTATCAGCCGTTTGCGCATATCGTTGGGTGACACGAGCAGTTCTTTGAAGTTGGCGGGAAGATACGGCTTCTCGATAAAATCGAATACCGAGTTGACCTCGCGTACGATGGACCGGTGTGCGGTCATGATAGTGAAATCGGTGTACATCCGTGCGTTTCCTTCGTGAAAGTTTCCGGTGCTGATACAAGCCAGATCACCGAACCGTGTTCCGATATGTATCAGTTTGGAGTGAATCTTCAGTCCTTCCACTCCGAAGATCACTTTGATTCCGGCATCCTGCATACGTTTGCTCCAATTGATGTTGGAGGCTTCGTCGAAGCGGGCAAGCAACTCGATGATGACGGTCACCTTTTTCCCGTTTTGTGCCGCACAGATCAAGGCTTTCACTACCTTCGAATCTTTGGCCAGGCGATAGAGAGTCATCTTGATGCTTCTCACCTCTTTGCTGATGGCCGCTTCACGCAGTACGCGTATCACCGTGTCGAACGATTGATAGGGGTAATGCAGCGAGCGGTCTTGCTTCCGGATCAGTTTCAGGATACTTTCCTCACCGTTCAGCTCCTGCTTGAAGACGGGAGGCCAGGCAGGGTATTTCAGGTCAGTGCGCCCGCAGTCGGGGAACTTCATCAGGTCTTTGAAGTTATGATAACGTCCGCCGGCTACACGGGTGTCGTTTTTGTCTACGTTGAGGCGGTCGGTCAGCTTTCGCAGCAGGTCTTTCGGCATCTGTTGGTCATAGACGAAACGGATCGGTTCACCACGCTTCCGGCTTTTCACCCCTTTTGATATCTTTTGAAGTACACCCGTACGCAAGTCGCTGTCTATCTCCATTTCGGCATCTTTGGTGAATTTGAAGGTATAGGCTTCATAATCCGTATAGTTCATACCTATGAAGATCATCGGCAGGCAGTAGCGGATGACGTCATCCAGGAACATCAGATACGTTTTACCGTCCGAATCCGGCAGACGGATGAAACGTCCGAACTCGTTGGTGGGAAGTTCGATGACGGCATAATCTCTTACTTTCACTTTTCCCTCGCCGTCTTTGCGTTGCAGGCGGATGGCCAGGTAGATGTCTTCGTCGGTCTGGTCGTCCGGTTGGCGGGAGGTTTTATTGAGAAAGAGCGGGTTGGTAGAACCATTCAACCGGTTCCGGTAGAGTGAAGTGATGAAGAGCTCTTGTTCCGGTGTGAGTTCGGTGTCTTTGATGACATGGATGTTTTCTTGTTTCAACTTTTCCATGATCGAAGCGAACGTTTCTTCAAATTGCCGGTAGTACTGATTGTGCAGTTTGCCGATCTGCTTCAGTGTGCGTGCGGCCGTATCACGTTCTTCGCGGATATTTTTGTCGCCATACTCCACAATACGGTTCAATGTAGCCACACGAACACGGAAAAACTCGTCTAAGTTGTTTGAGTAAATGCCCAGGAAAGTAAGTTGCTCCAGTAAGGGAACTTCCGGGCGGGCAGCTTCAAGCAAAATGCGTTGATTAAAGTACATCCAACTGATGTCCCGTTCTACATAAAGCTTTTTACGTCTCGCTTCGTCTGATTTCATTCGGATAAGAGTTTACTTATTTTTTTGCAAAAGTATGCTTCTGCGATGTAATAGATATTACATTCTTGCTATGAACTTATTACAAAAATCATTTGTTCTTTTTATATGTAGACAGAAACACGTATATTCGCAGAAAGTATGCGGGATACCCCGTTAAAAAAATGTAAGATATGAAATCAATGAATTATTCTCTTATCCGCACTATTTGTGCACTTGTCATCGGCCTGGTGTTGGTGCTCTGGCCGGACGCGGCAATTAATTATATTGTCATAACCATTGGCATATTGTTCCTGATTCCGGGATTTATTGTGCTGATTGGTTATTTCGGTACCAAACCCGAACCGGGTGTGTCCCGCCGTTTCCCTATCGAGGGGGTTGGAAGTCTGCTCTTCGGACTCTGGCTGGTTACGATGCCGGGCTTCTTTGCCGATGTACTGATGTTCCTGCTGGGCTTTATCCTGATTATGGGAGGCGTACAACAGATTGCATCCCTTTCGATGGCACGTCGCTGGATGCCTGTGCCGGGCGGCTTTTATGTGATACCGGCCCTGATCCTGATAGCGGGTGTCGTAGCCCTGTTCAATCCTACCGGAGCACGCAACACGGCTTTCATGATTATCGGTATCAGCAGCTTGGTTTATGCCATTTCCGAACTGATTAACTGGTTCAAGTTTGCCCGTCGCCGTCCTAAAACTCCGGTGAAAGGAGAGATAGAGGACGCGGAGATCATTGAATAAAAGAAGAGAGGGTTGCCTCACGGCAATCCTCCCCCTGCAAACTTAAAACAACCAACAAAAGAAATAGGTTTCTGAAGGGGATGTGCCAAAAACTTTTCACCACAGATTACACCGATTTCCACAGGTTATCAACATTGATAATCAATGGTTTAAAATTTACTCTATGTTACTCTGTGTCCTCTGTGGTGAGTTTCAACACACTCTCTTAAGACTGTTTATCTTATAAATAACAACTCTCTGTATTTAGGCAGTGTCCACATCTGGTTGTCGACAATCAGTTCCAGTTTGTCGATGTGGTAACGAATCTCTTCCAGAGCCGGCACGATGGTGTCGTGGTAAGCAATGGCTTTTTCGCGTTCACTTTCTATCTTATTTGCCACTTTGCGGGCTTCGATCATTGCGTCTACATGTTCCTTGATGAAAGCGGTACGGTCGGCAATCTCTTCAATCAGTTCCAGGTTCTTGGCAGAAAGTCGGGCTGCTTTTTCTTCCGGAAAGAGGGATTTCATTTTATATACATTATCTATCAGGTCTGTCTGGTACTGTGTAGCAACAGGGATGATATGGTTCATGGCCAGATCACCCAATACGCGGGCTTCAATCTGGATTTTCTTGGTATAAGTTTCCCATTTCACTTCGTTGCGGGCCTTCAGTTCTTTCCGGTTCATCACGCCCACAGCTTCGAACATGGCTATCGTTTCGGGGCGCAGATAGTTGTCGAAGATGACAGGAACGCTTGTTTCACAATCCAGACCGCGACGGGCGGCTTCTTTTTTCCATTCGTCGCTGTATCCGTTGCCGTCGAAATGAATGGCTTTGCATTCCTTGATATATTTCCGGATCACGTCGAGAATGGCCGAAATCTTGGGCTCTCCCTTCTCAATCTGCTTGTCTACATCTTTTTTAAACCGTTTCAACTGGTCGGCGACAGCCGCGTTCAGGGCTATCATTGCGCTGGCACAGTTGGCTTCGGACCCTACGGCACGGAATTCGAAACGGTTTCCGGTGAATGCGAAAGGTGAAGTACGGTTCCGGTCCGTATTGTCAATCAGCAATTCGGGTATCTGTGGGATGTCCAGCTTCATGCCCTGTTTGCCGCTCAGGCTGATCAGGTCATCTTTCGTACTTTCTTCAATGTGTTCCAACACTTGTGAAAGCTGCTTGCCCAGGAAAGAGGAGATGATGGCGGGAGGTGCTTCGTTGGCTCCCAGCCGGTGTGCATTGGTGGCACTGGAGATGGATGCTTTCAGAAGTCCGTTATGGTGATAAACAGCCATCAGTGTATTGACGACGAATGTTACGAAACGCAGGTTATCTTCCGGAGTCTTGCCCGGAGCCATCAGCAGGATGCCGGTGTCCGTGCCCAGCGACCAGTTGTTGTGTTTGCCCGATCCGTTGACACCTTTGAACGGTTTTTCGTGGAGCAGTACACGGAAGCCGTGGCGGCGGCTAACTTTGCGCATCAGGGACATGATCAGCAGGTTGTGGTCATTGGCCAGGTTGCACTCTTCGAAGATAGGGGCCAGCTCAAACTGATTGGGCGCTACTTCGTTGTGGCGTGTTTTTACGGGGATGCCCAGTTTCAATGCTTCCACTTCCAGATCTTTCATGAAAGCGGCTACGCGGGTGGGGATGGCACCAAAGTAATGGTCTTCGAGCTGTTGGTTCTTGGCGCTGTCATGCCCCATCAGGGTACGTCCGGTCAGCAGCAGGTCCGGACGGGCGGCGTATAAGCCTTCGTCTACCAGGAAGTACTCTTGTTCCCATCCCAGGTAGGCATATACTTTTTTTACATCCGGATTGAAGTAACGGCAAACGGCTACAGCAGCTTTGTCTACTGCCCTCAGCGCTTTCAGTAACGGTGCTTTGTAATCGAGCGATTCACCTGTATAGGCGATGAAGATAGTCGGTATGCACAGCGTATCGTCTACAATGAAAGCAGGTGAGGAGGGATCCCATGCACTGTAACCACGAGCTTCGAAAGTGTTGCGGATACCTCCGTTCGGGAAAGACGAGGCATCCGGTTCCTGCTGAACCAGCAGTTTTCCGGTGAATTCTTCCATCATCCCCCCTTTTCCATCATGTTCTACAAAAGCGTCGTGCTTTTCGGCAGTGCCTTCGGTCAGTGGAGCAAACCAATGGGTATAGTGTGTGGCCCCCATCTCGATGGCCCATTTCTTCATACCGGCTGCAACCTCGTCGGCGATACTGCGATCCAGTGGTGCGCCGTTGTCAATCACGTCGGTCAGTTTGCTGAACACATGGCTTGGCAGGTACTTAAACATCTTTTCCTTGTTGAAAACGTACATCCCGAAGTATTCCGACGGGCGTTCGGTGGGAGTTGCCACTTCTACGGCTTTTTTCTTAAAGGCCGTTTCTACGACTCTGAATCTGAGTTTTGACATAATGATTGAATTATTTATAAACTGTTTGGGTTTTGATTCACCACAGATTACACGGATTTCCACAGATTTTTAAATCTTAATCATCAACGGAACAATTCTTTAATCCGCGTCAATCTGTGGTGAAACCGTATTCATCTCCGCTTTGTATTCATGTTACCCGTATCACATGAAAGCTTTACAGCCAGTTCTTGATGCGCCGCATTGCCTCGATGCAATCGTTTCGTTCGCCAAATGCCGTCAGGCGGATGTAACCTTCTCCGCTGGGGCCGAAACCGACTCCCGGAGTTCCCACTACATTGGCTTCGTACAACATCTGGTCGAAGAAACGCCACGAACTGGTTCCATTGGGAGTCTTTACCCACAAATAAGGTGCGTTTACTCCTCCGTATACTTTCAGTCCGGTGGATTCCAGTCCTTCTTTCATGATGCGGGCGTTTGTCATATAATAATTGATCGTTTCCTGTATCTGTTCTTTCCCCTCGGGGCTATAAACCGCCTCTGCGGCACGTTGGGTGATATAAGACGTTCCGTTGAACTTGGTGCATTGGCGGCGGTTCCACATCCGGTTCAGAGGGATGCGTTCTCCCTCGAGTGTGGCTGCCGTCAGCTCTTTCGGCACAACGGTATATCCACAGCGTATTCCGGTGAAACCTGCTGTTTTCGAGAAGCTGCGAAACTCGATGGCACATTTCTTGGCTCCTTTGATTTCGTAGATGGAGTGGGGGATATCCGGTTCCCGAATGTAGGCCTCGTAAGCTGCGTCAAACAGGATCAGGGTATCATTGGCCAGTGCGTAATCTACCCATTTCTTCAGTTCAGCTTTTGTCAGCGTTGTACCGGTGGGATTATTGGGATAACAGAGGTAGACGATGTCAATGCGTTTCTCCGGAATGGCCGGGATGAAATGATTCTCGGCGGTACAAGGCATATAAGTGACGTTGCTCCATTTGCCACTTTCGGTATCCAGCACTCCGGCACGTCCGCACATCACGTTGCTGTCGATGTAAACCGGATAAATGGGATCTGTGACACCTACACTGTTATCGTGACGGAGAATGTCTCCGATATTACCCGTATCACTTTTGGCGCCGTCGTTGATAAATACTTCCGTAGGCGAAAGATGGATACCCCGTGGAGCATAGTCGTTTTTGATAATGGCCTCAATCAGGAAATCGTATCCTTGTTCGGGACCGTATCCGCGAAAGGTTTCGGTAGACGTCATCTCTTCGACTGCCTTGTGCATGGCCTCGATGCAGGCATTCGGAAGGGGACGGGTCACATCGCCGATCCCCAGCCGGATGATGTCCTGCTTCGGGTGTGTTATTTTAAAAGTATTGACCTTCTTCGCTATGTCCGAGAACAAGTAGCTTCCCGGTAATTTCAAAAAATGTTCGTTTACTAATGCCATATTGTTCTTGTTTTAAGTTTGAAATGTTATTCCTGAAAACTGAATCTTTATACCTTATCAAATGGACTGATACCTGAAATCCATTAACTATTCTCTTAGTTCTATTGTTCCGTCGAATACTTTAACTGCCGGTCCGGTCATGTATACATGGTCTGTTGCTTCGTCCCACTCTATGGTCAGTGTGCCTCCGTCCATCACGATATCTACGGTTCGTCCCGTCCGTCCGGTGAGATGGGCCGCTACGGCTGTTGCACAGGCGCCTGTCCCGCAGGCCTGTGTAATGCCCGATCCCCTTTCCCACACCCGCATACGGATCTTGTTTTCTCCTGTTATCTGTGCAAACTCCACGTTCGTACGGTCGGGGAAAAGCGGATGTTTTTCCAGCTTCGGGCCGATCTCCGGAAGGTCTATACTTCGGATATCGTCCACGAAGGTGACGAGGTGCGGATTCCCCATCGATACTTGCGTGGAGACGAATGGAAATTTGTTGTCGAAATCTATTGTTCCGGTTTCCAGTGGTACACCCATATCAACCGTTACGGCTTTTACCGTTTGGGCTTCAAGGTGCAGTTTCAGCACTTTGATACCCGAGAGGGTTTCCAAGGTGATGATGTTTTTTGAGGTCAGTCCGTATTCATAAAGATACTTGCCGATGCACCGGCTTGCGTTACCGCACATCATTGCTTCCGAACCGTCGGCATTGAATATGCGCATGCTGAAATCTGCTTTGTCCGAATGACCGATCAAAACGAGCCCGTCACTGCCGATCCCCGTATGGCAGGCACTCCATTCGATGGCTGTTTTACCGGGATTGCGGATAGGAAACTTGAGGGTATTTACATAGATGTAATCGTTTCCTGCCCCATGCATTTTGGTGAATTGAATCGTTCTTGTCATTTTGATCTGTATTAATCGATTGATGTATCCTTTTGTTTTATTACTATGCAAAGATATGACTTTTTGTTTTGTATTTCTATTAAAAGCATGTCTTATATCTATTTATTTTAAGAGATCTTTCACTTTTTGATATTTCTGCCTGTTTTTACTTCTGAATTGAAATAAGAATGCTGCGTATTTTTAATAAACTGTAATGAAGCGATTTTGTTCTGTGTCTCTTTTAGGATTTTGGGATAGGATGGATGAATTGATTTAGATCAATTGGGCATCTTTATAAAAGAGGAAAGAGGCTCCATCCTGACAGAATGAAACCTCTTTCTTCTTAAATGCTTTCTTTTTGTGTGCGGCTAACCGGACTGTATCAGAATATGTATTTGAGTCCGAAGTTGGATACAGTTAAATCTCTGTATCAATGATGGAGGAGATAAAACAATTTCAAATGTCTAAGATATGTAATGCTTTTAGTAGTTTAACCAAAGTTTCAACTGAGGTATTTTATCACGGCTGACGATTATCTTATCTTTAAAAGGAGGTTTTACATGTAAAATGGCTTTTCCCAGAAAATACGATTCAATCCGCTCAATAGCGTTAATACTGATCACTGTTTGCCGGCTACTTCGGAAAAAGATATCCGGATTGAGTTGTTCCATCAGCTTGTCCAGAGAGAGATCGATAATATGTTCCCTGTTTTGCTTGGTAACGGCAAAAGTTATTTTGTTTTCAGAATAGAAATAGGCGATATCTTCAACTTGCAGGGTAAAAAGTTTATCTTCGCCTGATATAAGAAAACGGGTGCGATACTTTTTGCACGGATTGGCTATGTTTTGTAAAATGTCTATTAGATCGGTTGTCTTTTGCTCCTGTACCAGATATTTGGTGGTAAGATGTTCGAACTTGGCAATAGCTTCTTCCAGCCGGACACTGTCTATCGGTTTAAGTAAATAGTCAATGCTATTGACGGCAAAAGCCCTAATAGCATATTCATCGTATGCAGTGGTAAAGATGATAGTGCTCTCCGGACGTGCTTGTTCGATAAATGTGAATGAAATGCCGTCTGTCAGTTGTATGTCAAGAAAAACAATATCCGGATGTGGATTCTTATTAAACCATTCTACACTTTTTTCTACACTGCCGGGCAATATCGTGACTTGCCATTCGGGACGTATTTCATTTATGATCTTATTCAATCGGCGGGCCGCCGGAATTTCGTCTTCAATAATAACAGCTGTAATTTTATTCATTTAATAGGGGAACTTTAACGGTGAAATAATTAGTATTACTTTCTATGAGGATATTCTTATCGCATATCAGGCGATAGCGGATTGAAAGATTCTTTAGCCCCATTCCCGTAGTAGCTACATTGGGCTTTACTCTAATTTCATTGGTTACCGCCAACATACCACTTTGTTGTTCGTAATCAATCAGTATCTTCATCGGATAATCCATATTAATAATGTTGTGTTTAATGACGTTTTCTACTAATAACTGTAGGGCCAACGAAGGTAACTTCAAATCGTAATTGTGTAACTCTACCTTGTTATCGATTCGGATACAATCTCCTAAACGAACTTTATGAAGAAAGATGTAGGAATCAATGAAAGACAATTCCGATTTTAAAGTAACCAAGCGCTGTTGCTGGCTTTGTAATATATACCGGTATACGTCGGACAAGCGCTGGGTGAATAGAACGGCGTTTCGGGGAGAATATTCTATTTCGGAGATAAGCGTATTGAGGCTGTTGAAAAGAAAATGCGGATTCAGTTGATTCTGTAAGGCTACGTATTGGGCTTTTATGGAAGCTTCTTCAAATTGCTCTGCCTTTTCGTGCAAAAGAACCAATTGCCTGTAGAAGTTGATAGTCAAAGTTAGATTGGTTATCACCATTTCTACTAACCAGACCAAGGCTATTATTCTTAATCCTCGGCCTTTTAGGATAAAAGGTTCGGGAACCTCAAATATGGCTTTTACTATTGACCAGACCAGATAATTCATCAAAAACAGTATGATCGCAGTAAGGATGCAGTCAATAATTAATCGATCTTTGCGTTTGACCAGGAACTGGAAACTGCGCTTCTGCCAGTTGTGAATCATCAATACTCCGAAACCAACCAGATTAAAAGCGGCAAGTATCAATATGAACGACTTAAAAGAAATCAATACTTCCAAATGCTTCGGAGCCAAGTCGGAGTACAGCACGAGAAACAGATATGAAAAAGATGCTAACCCTGAGAATAGCAAGCCATTGAACAAATGATTGTATTTTTGTCGCATATTGATTGTAGACTTTATGTGTATATTACAAATTTAGTAAAAAAAACAAGAGGAGACACAAAATATCACAATGGTTCTGGGCAACCTCTTGTTTCTCGGAAAATAGTATAAACAAATGCCTATGCGGAAACTGGCGTTATTCTCTTATTCCGTAATTCCGTCCGGTAATTCACTTTTATGGATAATGTAATTATTACTTTAATACTTGATTATGGCCTGAAAACAATCTTTTTACCTTAAAGTGATGTACCTTTGAAAACGTTAGCTTTAGTCAAAGGAAGTAAACTTCCGGTCAGTGTGAAACGATTTGAATTGAAGTTCGGACTTATATCTACCGACGCATTATTACTTCCCTTGTCCAAGCGAATGTTTACTTGTGCGGATATTCCGGTTCCCATTACGCTCATTGATACGAATATATTTCCTTTTTTGTCGGTAGTCTGTTTGTAGTTGGAGGTACTACCTTCGACGGTGATACCACCCAAACCGTTAGGACCGCTAACGGGTATGTTGAAAGCTACCTGAACCACGGCCTTGTCATCTTTTACTGCTACAAAATTTGTATTCGAAGAAACGAAGGCCGATGTACCGTACTTAAATATCACATGGTCGGCCTCTAAAATGAAATTTTTCATGGTAATTGCCTGTTTGGCTTCATCAAATAATGCTTGATCCAGTAATTCCTGTTCAGCTTTCTTTTGTTTACGTGTCATTTCTTTTGCTGTTTGTGCCTGTACATTTTCCAGACAAACGAATAACAGCAACACCGGTAATACTGATAACTTTTTCATGATTCTAATTTTTTAAAGTTATATATTTTCTTTTGCTCAAAGATAGAACGTTTGCTTTATTTTTTTTCAAGTTTATTTTCTGAATTGTAAACGGTAGTTGCTAAATTGTAAATATGGTATGCTGAATCGTAAAAGTAACATTTTAAATAGATACGGAATGGTTTTTGTAGCTATGAGACACGAAGTCGGGATTGAAAAAACTCCCTTGAGTGGGCGTGTACTCACTCAAGGGAGAATTAAAAAAATGATTGGATACGGAGATTTATTTTTTCAACAGATTTTGCAGTTGTACCGGTTCATTGGTGGTGATGAAATCTACTTTACGATCAATCAGCCATTTCATGTCATCCGTCTTGTTCACAGTCCAGGCATTCACTTTCATGCCCAAATCATGGCATTCCCGGATCCATTCGGGATGTTTGCGGAATACTGTGTAATGATAGTCCGGCCCGGCACATCCTAATTCTTTCAGCTCCTTGGGTGACAGGTTACCGTCGAGATAGTAGACGGGAGTGCCTTCCGGAGCCAAGCGGATAAATTCTTTTGTGGCATGCAGGGAGAAGGTGATATATTCCATCCGTTTCTCCAGTCCCATGTCTTTGACCAGGGAAACGATTTTTTCGATGGCTTTTGTTTCGCGGAGTGGGGTGCTGTGTGCTTTCAGCTCAAGAATCAACCGGGTGTGTAGCGGTTGTGCCGCTTTCAAGTATTTGGCAAGGGTAGGCAGGCTCTCCCCGTTATCCAGTTTGATGGCTGTCAGTGCGGTGGAAGGTGAGTTTTCCATCCTTTTCCCTTTAAATGTGGGATCATGGTTGACCACTAACTGGTCATCGGCTGCCAGCCATACATCAAACTCCGAACCGTAGCATCCGATGGAGTCGGCTTTTAGCAAGGCGGCGATACTGTTTTGCGCAGAACCCTCGGTTTTCCAGAATCCGCGATGGGCAATAACCTGGGTTTGTGCAGAGACATTATATGCCGAGAAAAGTAAGGCAGAGGCAAACAGAAGTTTTTTTATTTTCATATATTTCAGTTTTTGGTTCGCCTTCAAAGATATAAAAAAGTAACGCAAATCAGCAGAATAAGGATGCTAATCTGCGTTAAACAAAGCTATAAATTTCTTTTAAATCTCTTTACAATACATTCCTGTGTACCGAAAATGGGAGTATGGGTAGGAGCAACGCTTCTGTGGATAGGGTGTAGCCATCCGTTTGTCGGGGCTACACCCTGAGCGTCCGATGGCTACACCCTTTGCCTATTAGAGTTACCCCCTTTTTAATATGCTTCTACGTGTATCCCTTTTACGGCACGTCCGCTGGGATCGTTCAGGTTCTTGAATGCGGTGTCCCATGTTAGTGCCTCGGCTGTCGAACAGGCTACACTGGGAATGCTGGGCACACTGCGGGCAGCGCTTTCACTGGGGAAGTGCTCTTCGAAGATACTGCGGTAGTAATACTCTTCCTTATTCATTGGGGGATGGATGGGAAAACGTTCTGCAGCGTGTGCCATCTGGTCGTCACTGACAGCCGTTGCGGTGATCTCTTTCAACGTATCTATCCAACTATATCCTACACCGTCACTGAACTGCTCCTTTTGGCGCCAAGCGATGCCGGAGGGGAGCATACCCGCAAAGGCTTCACGCAGGACTTTCTTTTCGATGACTTTTCCCGGAGCCATTTTTACTTTGGGATCAAGCCGCATTGCCACATCGAGAAACTCTTTGTCGAGGAAAGGGACACGTCCTTCCACTCCCCACGCTGCCAGGCTCTTATTGGCGCGAAGACAATCGTATAGATGCAGTTTAGACAGTTTGCGTACGGTCTCTTCGTGAAAGGTACGGGCATCGGGTGCTTTGTGGAAATAGAGGTAACCGCCGAAGATTTCGTCGGCACCTTCACCGCTTAGTACCATCTTGATGCCCATCGACTTGATGACACGTGCCAATAGATACATCGGTGTGGAAGCCCGGACGGTAGTGACATCGTATGTCTCGATGAAATAAATGACATCCCGGATTGCATCGAGCCCTTCCTGAAGGGTGTAGTTTATTTCGTGATGAACAGTACCGATGTATTCGGCCACTTCACGTGCCTTGACTAAGTCCGGTGCACCCTTCAGCCCGACAGCAAAGGAGTGGAGCTGCGGCCACCAGGCATCGCTTGCACCGTCCGTTTCAATACGTTTGGCTGCATACTTCTTGGCAATGGCAGAGATAACAGAGCTGTCCAGTCCGCCCGAAAGAAGTACTCCGTAAGGTACGTCGGACATCAGCTGGCGGTGTACTGCTTCTTCAAGAGCGTCATGAATCTGCCGGCAGGGAGAGGTGCCGTTTTCTTTCGCCACTTTTTCATAATCCATCCAGTCGCGGGTATACCAGCGTTTCATTTTTCCTTCTTTACTGTGATAGTAGTGTCCGGGAAGGAAGGGCTCGTACTCGTCGCAGAATCCTTCGAGTGCCTTGAGCTCGCTGCCAAAGTAGATGTGTCCTTCGGAATCTTTTCCTATATATAAAGGTATTACTCCGATGGGGTCACGGGCGATCAGGTATTCATCTTTCTCTTCATCATAAAGGGCGAAAGCAAAAATACCGTTGAGCTCCTCAAGGAAATGGATGCCTTTGTCGCGGTAAAGTGCAAGGATCACTTCACAGTCACTTCCGGTCTGGAACTCGTAACGGCTGGCATACCGGGCACGGATGTCACGGTGATTATAAATTTCGCCATTGACGGCCAGTACCAGTTTCCGGTCGGGCGAGTAAAGGGGTTGTCCTCCGCTTTGAGGGTCGACGATAGAAAGGCGTTCGTGTGCCAGGATGGCACTTCCACCACAATAAATTCCACTCCAGTCGGGTCCCCGATGCCGAATTTTCCGTGCCATCTGTAAGGCTTTGCTTCTGAGTTCTCTGCTCTGAATTTTTATATTAAAAATTCCTGCTATTCCACACATAATCGTAATTGTTTTAAAGGGTTAATGTCTGATGATGAATAAACTACGTGCTGTTCACCGCTTGGCGTTTAAATATTTTTCTATCTCTGTCGCTGCTGTACGTCCGCTTGCCATGGCACGCACCACAAGGCTTGCGCCTGTTGCCGCGTCTCCGGCGATGAATACGTTTTCGGCAAATACTGGCTGTTCGGGTTTGAGGAATCCCATCGCTAATAAAACCATATCTGCTTCGATTATTTCCTTTTTTCCGGTCGGCTTCATAATAGAGCGTTCGTTGACGGGGTCCGGTAACCATTCCACTTCTTCTACTTCCACTCCGGTGACTTTACCGTTCTTTCCGAGGAACCGGTTGGAAGTCAGGCTCCAGCGACGGATACAGCCTTCTTCGTGGCTGGAGGTGGTTTTCAGTACAGCCGGCCATTGTGGCCACGGAGTGGCAGGATTATGGGCAACAGGAGGCTTGGGCATGATTTCGATTTGTGTCACGCAGGCCGCCCCTTGACGAATGCTTGTGCCGATACAATCGGAGCCTGTGTCTCCGCCACCGATGACCAGCACTTTTCGGCCTTTCGCATTTACTTGCCCGTCTTTGGAAAAAGTTTCTCCTTCAATGATTCGGTTTTGTCCGCTCAACAGCTCAAGAGCGAAATGGATTCCTTTCAACTCGCGTCCCGGAATGGGCAGATCCCGGGGTGTTTCCGCTCCGGTGCAGATGCAATAGGCATCGAAATCGGAAGTGCGACTCTCCGGAGTGAGTTTATGCGTGTCGATCTCGGTTCCCATTCTGAATTCAATGCCTTCCGCTTCCAGGAGCTTCATCCGGCGGTCGATAATGACTTTATTCAGTTTGAAATTGGGGATTCCGTAGCGAAGTAATCCACCCGGAGCTGCTGCTTTATCGAAAACGGTGACGGCATACCCCGAGCGGTTCAAGCGGTTGGCAACCGTCAGTCCGGCAGGGCCGGAACCGATGACGGCTACCCGTTTTCCATTTCGTTTGGGAATTGCCGGCATGATATAACCTTCTCGGAAAGCTGCTTCCACGATGGCTGCTTCATTTTCACGGATGGTGACAGGGGCGTCACACGATAGCTTCAGTACGCACGACTTCTCACAGAGTGCCGGGCAGATGCGTCCGGTAAACTCCGGGAAGTCGCACGTGGCAGACAATATCTGGTAGGCCTCACGCCATTTTCCCTTGTAGAGTGCGTCTTGCCATTCGGGTTGCTTGTTGCCCAACGGACAAGCCCAATGGCAGAAGGGGACACCGCAATCCATGCAGCGTGAAGCCTGAAGTTTGCGGTCACTTGTGTTGAGGGTCTGTTCCACCTCACTGAAATCAGTGATGCGCTCGTGTACGGGGCGGTATCCGGCCTCGTGACGGGGAATATTTAAGAATGCTTTTGGATCTCCCATTTTTATTTACGATTTTATAGTTTACGATTGAGATTGGTATCTGATATACAGGTTCGGCGGCTTATCTAATAGTCTCTCTGCATATCTGCTATTTTCTGTTGCAGTTTCCGCATCTGTTCTTCCTGCAACACCTTTTTATATTCGATCGGTACCACCTGGATGAATTCGTCCACGCAGTGATTCCAATTGTCGAGCATGGTGCGTGCCAGTTTTGAGCCTGTATAGAGATAATGTTGGCGGATCAGTTCATGAAGTTCTTTGCGATAGCCGGCTTCTTCGATCAGTGAAAGTTCCACCATCTCCATGTTGCAGAAATAGTCGAAGTTTCCTTCTTTGTTCCATACATAGGCTACGCCGCCCGACATGCCGGCTGCAAAGTTGCGTCCGGTCTGTCCCAACACGACCACCCGTCCGCCGGTCATGTATTCGCAACAATGGTCACCCACACCTTCGACAACAGCGACGGCTCCGGAGTTTCTCACCGCAAAACGTTCGCCCGCACGTCCATTGATGTATACTTCACCACTGGTGGCTCCGTATAGCAGGGTGTTTCCGGCAATAGTGTTTTCTTCCGCTTCGAAATTGCTTCGTACCGGTGGAAGTACGGCGATACGTCCGCCACTCAATCCTTTTCCCAAATAGTCGTTGGCTTCGCCCTCCAGCTTGAAGTTGACTCCCGGTACAAGGAAGGCACCGAATGACTGTCCGGCGGAACCTTTGAATTTGACGTTCAGCGTATGTTCCGGCAGACCTTTTTCTCCATACCGGGTAGCGATGGCACCTGAGAGCATGGCACCGCACGCGCGGTCAGTGTTGGCAATGGTATATTCCAGAGAGACTTCCCGTTGGCGTTCGATGGCTTCGCGGGCGGCATGGATTATTTCCACATCTTTCACCGCCGAGATACCGTGGTCCTGATTGGTGGTATGCAGAATGGCAGCCCGGTTGTCAACCCGTACCAGCAACCTGCTGAAGTCAATCAGGCTGTGCTTGGGGAGCATATCTTGGGGGGTGCGTTCGATCAGGTCCGTCCGTCCGATAATGTCGTCCAGCTTTTCGACACCTATTTCCGCAAGATACTCGCGTACCTCCTGTGCCAGGAAAGTGAAGAAGTTCACCAGGTATTCGCTGCGTCCGTGGAAGCGTCTACGTAATTCTTCATTTTGTGTGGCCACGCCTACCGGGCAAGTATTCTGATGACACTTGCGCATCATGACACATCCCAGAACAATCAGTGCAGAGGTGGCAAATCCAAACTCTTCGGCTCCCAACATTGCCATCAGGATGATGTCCCGTCCGGTTTTCAGCTGTCCGTCCACCTGGAGCATGACTTGACCTCTCAGTCCGTTCAGCACCAGGGTTTGCTGGGTTTCACTCAATCCTAATTCGGGTGGGATGCCGGCGTAACGGATGGAAGAGGCGGGTGAAGCTCCTGTTCCGCCTTCGGCACCGGAGATGACGATCAGGTCGGCTTTGGCCTTGGCTACACCTGCGGCAATGGTGCCGACTCCGCTTTCGGCTACCAGTTTGACACTGATTCTCGCCCGGGGATTTACGTTTTTCAAGTCGAAGATAAGTTGTGCCAGATCTTCGATTGAATAAATATCATGGTGAGGAGGAGGGGAAATCAGCGAGATGCCCGGTATGGAGTGACGGGTACGGGCTATCACTTCGTCCACCTTATAGCCGGGCAACTGTCCGCCTTCGCCCGGCTTGGCGCCTTGTGCAATCTTGATCTGTATTTCATCCGCGTTTACCAGATATTCGGCAGTCACGCCAAAACGTCCCGAAGCTACCTGTTTGATGGCACTTCTCAGGTTTGTTCCGTCCGGACGCGGGGTGAATCGCTTGGCATCTTCACCTCCTTCACCGGTATTGCTCCGTCCGTGAATGGCATTCATGGCGATGGCCATTGTCTCGTGTGCTTCCCGGCTGATCGAACCGTAACTCATGGCACCGGTAACAAAACGTTTCATGATGTTTTCAACGGGCTCTACCTTGTCGATAGAGATAGGCGACCGTTTGAATCCCAGGAAATCGCGCAGAAAGATGGGCATTTCTTTTTCATCTGCCATTTGTGTAAACTCTTTGAATTTCTTGTAGCTGCCCAGGCGGGTTGCCAGTTGCAGGGCACTGATCGTTTCCGGATTCCAGGCATGTTTTTCCCCGTCTTTTCGGAAAGAGTATAAGCCTTTGTTGGGCAAAATGTCATCACTGTTTTCCGCTGCGAATCCTTCATTGTGGAAAGCGATGGCATCTTTGGCTATCTCTTCAAGCCGGATGCCGCCGATGGTAGAGGGCAGGCCGCCGAAACAAGCCTTGCTCAGTTCTTCGCTTAATCCTATAGCTTCGAATATTTTTGCTCCCCGGTATGAACGGATGGTACTGATCCCCATTTTACTCATGATTTTGAAGAGCCCTTTGCAGATGGCTTTGATGTAGTTCTTTTCTGCTGTGGCATAATCGAGTTGGATATCTTTACCGGTAACGAGCTTGTCGAGAATGCCAAAGGCCATGTAGGGGTTCAATGCGCTGGCTCCAAAGCCAAGCAGCAGGGCTGCATGCATCACTTCGCGTATCTCGCCGCTTTCTACTACCAGAGCAGTCTGGACACGTTTGCCCACTGAGATCAGATAATGATGCACTGCACTGACAGCCAGTAAGGATGGAATGGCAGCATGTGTGGCATCGACCTCTCTGTCGGTCAGTACGATGTAGTTGACTCCCTCTACGACGGAGGCTTCTGCCTGCTTGCACAGGGCGGTCAGTGCCTCTTGAAGTCCGGCTTTTCCTTTATCAGCCTCAAACAGTATGGGCAGCTTTACTGTTTTGAATCCTTTATACCGGATATTGCATAAGATATCCAGTTGGGCATTGTTCAGTACAGGGTGGTTGAGGCGCACCATTTTGCAATGACTCTCGCTGGGGGTGAGAATGTTCATGCCCACAGCACCGATATATTCCGTCAGCGACATCACCAATTCCTCGCGGATGGGATCGATGGGAGGGTTTGTCACTTGTGCAAATTGTTGCCGGAAGTAATTGTACAAGAGTTGTGGTTTATCCGAGAGTACGGCCAGGGGGGTGTCGTTGCCCATCGAATTGATCGGTTCGGCCCCTCCGGTCGCCATCGGGGTGATGATCTTTTCGATGTCTTCTTTTGAATAGCCGAAGGTACGTAACATGCGGCCGTAGTTCTCTACACTGTGTGATACTTTGCGTCCACTTTTCAGTTCATTCAGTTCAATCCGGTTGTTGGCGAGCCAGGTACGGTAAGGCTTGGCCTCCGCCAACTGTTTTTTCAGTTCACCGTCGTAGTAGATCTCACCTTTTTCGGTGTCTACCAACAATATCTTGCCCGGTTGCAGGCGTCCTTTCTCTTTGATATCTCCGGGTTCGAAGTCCATTACGCCGACTTCGGAGGCCACTACCATCATGTTGTTGTGAGTAATCAGATAGCGGGCGGGGCGTAGTCCGTTACGGTCGAGCATACCTCCCGCATAGCGACCGTCGCTGAACAGCAGGGCAGCCGGTCCGTCCCATGGTTCCATCAGGATGGAGTGATATTCGTAGAATGCTTTCAGGTCTTCGCTGATCGGATTCTTTTCGTTGAATGATTCCGGTACCAGCATAGCCATGGCATGTGGCAAGCTGAGGCCGGACATTACCAGGAACTCGAGTACGTTATCTAAAGAGGCGCTGTCACTTCCACCCGGCTGGATGATGGGGCGGAGCTCCCTGATATCCCCCAAGGTAGGTGAGGAGAGTACGCTTTCCCTTGCTTCCATCCATCCCCGGTTACCGCGAATGGTATTTATTTCACCGTTGTGTGCCAGTAGACGGAAGGGTTGCGCCAGTCCCCATGTGGGAAATGTGTTGGTGCTGAAACGTGAGTGTACCAATGCAAGTCCGCTGGTGAAATAGTTGTTTGTCAGATCGGGGAAATAACTACGCAACTGTAAGGATGACAACATACCTTTATATATGATGCTTTTGGTAGACAGCGACACAATGTAAAAGTCGTCTTTTGCCGGGACAGATGATTTGCGTATCCGGTTTTCAATCCTTTTTCTTATCACATAGAGTTTGCGGTCGGCTGTCTCCGTTTCCGTAAATCCGGTGATGAATATCTGTTTGATGTCCGGTTCGGCTGTTCGTGCCGATTCACCCAATATGTCCGGGCAAGTAGGTACATTGCGCAGGTGCATCAGTGTTAATCCTTCTTTTTCAATCTCCTCGATAATAATACTCAGAATGGTTGCCCGGTCTTCTTCGTTTTTGGGGAGGAAAATCAAACCTGTTCCGTACTTCCCTTTTTCGGGGACAGGTATGCCTTGCAACAAGATAAATTCATGAGGAATCTGGAGCATGATGCCTGCGCCGTCTCCTGTTTTGTTATCCGCTCCTTCGGCACCACGGTGACGCATGTTTTCCAGTACTTTTAGTGCGGACTCCACAATGTCGTGCGATTTTCCCCCGTCAATGTTCACCAACATACCCACTCCGCAGGCATCATGTTCGTTCATTGCATGATAGAGCCCCAACTGTTCGGGCAGTCGTTGACAGGGCAACTCTTTTGTTTCGTTGTTAAAAAGTTCTTGTTCCTTCATTCTGTTTAGCTTTATTATACGATAATACCTGTTTGTTGTATCAAAATGTTCGGCAAAAATAGGAATTTAATTTCATTATGATATGTATGGCGCGCCTTTGTGTGACACTAATTCTCTTTTTAGTTTTTTAATATTTCAGATCGTAAGCAAATTAACTACTTTTTGTTTCAAACTGTAACTTGCTTCCATTATATCATTAAACGATTGTAATCTCTTTCTTTTTGAGACTGAAATAATAGATAAATTAACGTTTTGATATTAAAACAACTTTTTTGTACGTTTATGTCAAATATTTATAGGAAAACTAATCTTTATGTTATTTAGATTATGTATCTTTGCACGCGAAAACAAAAAAGGATAATATGTGTGGAATGGTAGGCTATATTGATATGTATCAGCCGAAAGGCGAAGCATCTGTTTTTATTGCTAACGGCAATCTTGAAATTTCCACCGTTATCCTCCAAGAATTTCTATCCCAAAGTTATACTTCCTGTAACAGTACTTGTACAGAGATCCCCGTTCATTTCGTTTCATGTTTCCTGCAGAGTTACCGGTTTTGTAAGACCGATAATCTATGTATCGGAAGTCCGGAAACATTAAAGTGCTTTAAACCGTTGATAATTAGTGTACCTTTGCCCGTGATGTATCGTTATGGGTCGGGAAGGCACGACAGACCGACCGGGATAGGAGGAAAAGAGTGTGATTATGGTGTGAGTTCAATAACCGATTGTAATATAGTTAAATCGAAAATAGATGGAACAACTGAAACATGAATGTGGCGTTGCCATGATTCGTTTGCTTAAACCGCTGGAGTATTACGAAAAGAAGTACGGGACATGGATGTATGGGCTCAATAAGCTCTACCTGCTGATGGAAAAACAGCATAACCGTGGGCAGGAAGGTGCCGGACTGGCATGTGTGAAACTGGAAGCAAATCCGGGTGAAGAGTATATGTTCCGTGAACGGGCGTTGGGTTCCGGTGCCATCACTGAAATTTTTGAAACGGTGCAGGCCAACTTCAAGGATCTGACCGGGGAGCAATTGCACGATGCTGGGTTTGCCAAGCGTACACTGCCCTTTGCGGGGGAAGTATACATGGGACATCTGCGTTATTCGACCACCGGAAAATCCGGCATATCCTATGTCCATCCATTTCTCAGAAGGAACAACTGGCGGGCGAAGAACCTTGCCCTTTGCGGTAACTTCAACATGACAAATGTGGACGAAGTGTTTGCCCGTATCACTGCCATCGGACAACATCCGCGTAAGTATGCCGATACTTATATCATGCTCGAACAGGTGGGGCACAGACTCGACCGGGAAGTGGAACGACTGTTCAATCAGGCCGAGGCCGAAGGACTGACCGGTATGGGCGTGACGCATTATATTGAGGATCATATGGATCTTGCAAACGTGTTGCGTACATCGAGCAAGGAATGGGATGGAGGATATGTGATGTGCGGACTGACCGGAAGCGGAGAGAGCTTTGCGTTGCGCGACCCGTGGGGGATCCGCCCGGCATTCTGGTATCAGGATGAAGAAATTGCGGTGCTTGCCAGTGAACGTCCGGTGATTCAGACTGCACTCAATGTTCCGATAGGAGAAATAAAGGAATTGCAACCGGGGCAGGCACTTCTTATCAGCAAAGAGGGAAAACTGCGTACGGCACAGATCAACAAAGCGCGGGAGAAGAAAGCCTGTTCGTTTGAGCGGATTTACTTCTCACGGGGTAGTGACGCGGACATCTATAAGGAGAGAAAACAACTGGGTGAAAAGCTGGTGCCGAACATCCTGAAGGCAATTGATAATGATCTCGACCATACCGTATTCTCGTTCATACCGAATACGGCGGAGGTGGCATTTTACGGTATGCTTCAAGGGCTGGACGATTACCTGAATGAAGAAAAGGTACGACAGATTGCCAATCTGGGACATAATCCGGACCACGATGAACTGGAAGTGATCCTGTCTCGCCGTATCCGTTCGGAAAAGGTAGCGATCAAGGACATCAAACTACGTACTTTCATTGCCGAAGGTAATAGCCGGAACGATCTGGCGGCACACGTGTATGACATAACATACGGCAGCCTCCGGGCAGGTATCGACAATCTGGTGATTATCGATGACAGCATCGTCCGTGGCACCACATTGAAGCAAAGCATTATCGGTATCCTCGACCGTTTGGGACCGAAAAAGATAGTTATCGTTTCTTCCTCCCCGCAAGTTCGCTATCCGGACTATTACGGCATCGATATGGCGAAAATGTCCGAGTTCATCGCTTTCAAGGCGGCAATCGAACTATTGAAGGACCGGGATATGAAAGACGTGATCGCAGCAGCTTACCGGAAATCGAAAGATCAGGTAGGATTGCCGAAGGAACAGATGGTAAACTACGTGAAGGAGATTTATGCTCCTTTCACCGACGAGGAAATCTCTGCTAAAATGGTGGAACTGCTGACGCCGAAGGGTACGAAGGCCAAGGTACAGATTGTTTACCAACCCCTTGAAGGATTGCACGAGGCATGTCCCAACCATACGGGAGACTGGTATTTCAGCGGTAATTATCCAACGCCGGGCGGAGTGAAACTGCTGAACGAAGCATTTATTAATTATATTGAACAGGTATATCAATTTTAAGAAAATCAGGATTTTACTACAGAGGATGCAGCGTACACAGTGGACCGGTTTCTTTTAGATGTACTTTAAAATAAAAGATGAAACCTCTGCGAGCTTTGTATCCTTTGTGGTGGATTAAAACGAAGATAAGAATGAAGAATGTAACTTTGATCCTTGACGACGGGAGCCGTTTCCACGGCAAGTCGTTTGGCTACGAAAAGCCTGTGGCAGGTGAAGTCGTGTTTAATACCGCCATGACCGGTTATCCGGAGAGTCTGACCGACCCTTCGTATGCAGGGCAGCTGATGACACTGACTTATCCGCTGGTAGGCAACTATGGTGTGCCTCCTTTCAGTATGGAACCCAACGGGCTGGCTACATTCATGGAGAGCGAACGCATCCATGCCGAAGCCATCATCGTGAGCGATTACTCACAGGAATACAGCCATTGGAACGCAGTGGAAAGTCTGGCGGACTGGCTGAAACGGGAGCAAGTGCCGGGCATTACGGGCATCGATACCCGTGAGCTGACCAAAGTGCTGCGTGAACACGGAGTGATGATGGGACGGATTGTGTTTGACGATGAACCGGAAAATGCTCCGGAAGCTGTTTACAGCGGGGTGAACTACGTAGACAAGGTTTCCTGTAAAGAGGTGATCCGTTACAATGAAGGCGCGGGTAAGAAAAAAGTGGTATTGGTGGATTGCGGTGTAAAGACGAACATTATCCGCTGCTTGCTTCGTCGGGATGTGGAAGTGATTCGCGTGCCTTGGGATTATGATTTCAATCATCTGGAATTCGACGGACTCTTCATCTCCAACGGACCGGGTGACCCGGATACATGTGATGCTGCGGTGCAGAACATCCGCCGTGCCATGCAGGACCCGAAACTTCCTATTTTTGGTATCTGCATGGGTAACCAGTTGCTGAGCAAAGCCGGAGGAGCCAAAATATACAAACTGAAATACGGTCATCGCAGTCATAATCAGCCGGTACGGATGGCAGGCACTGAACGTTGTTTCATCACTTCACAAAATCATGGTTACGCGGTAGATAACAACACACTCGGCACCGATTGGGAACCGTTGTTCATCAATATGAATGATGGCTCCAACGAAGGAATCCGCCATAAAATAAACCCGTGGTTCTCCGCACAGTTCCATCCGGAAGCGGCAAGCGGACCGACCGATACGGAATTCCTTTTCGACGAGTTCGTGAAACTGCTCTGAAGTATATTCTGCATAAATGATCAGAAACGAATACGATTCACCACAGAGGACACAGAGTTTTAATCTCTTGTTTATTAAGATGTTTAAGAGAAAGATATTCTCTGTGTTCTCTGTGTCCTCTGTGGTGGATTAACCTCAAAAACAAATTAATAATGAAAGAAAACAATATAAAGAAAGTACTGCTCCTTGGTTCCGGAGCCTTGAAAATCGGTGAAGCCGGTGAGTTCGACTACTCCGGTTCCCAGGCGCTCAAAGCCTTGAAAGAAGAAGGAATCGAAACCATCCTGATCAACCCCAATATTGCCACCGTACAGACATCGGAAGGTGTGGCAGATCAGATTTATTTCCTTCCCGTAACTCCTTATTTCGTCGAGAAGGTGATTCAGAAGGAACGTCCTGAGGGTATCATGCTTGCCTTTGGCGGACAGACGGCACTGAACTGCGGCGTGGCCCTTTACCGCGAAGGCATTCTCGAAAAATACGGAGTACGTGTATTGGGAACTCCCGTACAAGCCATTATCGATACCGAAGACCGTGAGCTTTTCGTGGAGAAGCTGAACGAGATTGACGTGAAAACCATCAAGAGCGAAGCTGTTGAGAACGCCGAAGATGCTCGTCGTGCAGCCCGGGAATTAGGTTATCCGGTCATTGTCCGTGCGGCTTACGCATTGGGTGGATTAGGTTCCGGCTTCTGTGACAACGAAGCAGAACTGGACGTACTTGTTGAGAAAGCGTTCGCTTTTTCTCCGCAGGTGCTGGTTGAGAAGAGCCTGCGGGGATGGAAAGAGGTGGAATACGAAGTAGTGCGCGACCGCTTTGACAACTGTATCACGGTCTGCAACATGGAGAATTTCGACCCACTGGGCATCCATACCGGAGAATCCATTGTGATTGCTCCTTCGCAAACCTTGACCAATAAAGAATATCATAAATTGCGTGAGCTTGCCATCCGCATCATCCGCCACATCGGTATCGTGGGCGAATGTAACGTGCAGTATGCTTTCGATCCCGAATCGGAAGATTACCGGGTGATCGAGGTGAATGCCCGTCTGAGCCGTTCGTCTGCTTTGGCGTCGAAGGCTACCGGTTATCCGCTTGCTTTCGTGGCTGCCAAACTCGGACTCGGGTACGGGCTGTTCGATTTGAAAAACTCCGTGACGAAGACTACCAGTGCGTTCTTTGAACCGGCGCTGGACTACGTAGTCTGCAAAATCCCCCGTTGGGATCTCGGTAAGTTCCACGGAGTGGATAAAGAACTCGGTTCTTCTATGAAGTCTGTCGGTGAGGTGATGGCCATCGGGCGTACCTTTGAAGAAGCGATTCAGAAAGGACTTCGTATGATAGGACAGGGTATGCACGGTTTTGTGGAAAACAAAGAACTCGTCATCTCCGACATCGACAAAGCGCTGCATGAACCGACCGACAAACGTATCTTCGTCATATCGAAGGCCTTCCGTGCGGGATATACCATCGATCAGGTGCACGACCTGACCAAGATTGACAAATGGTTCCTGCAAAAGCTGATGAACATCATGAATACTTCGGAGGAGCTTCATCAGTGGGGGAATAATCACAAGCAGATAGCCGACTTGCCTGCCGACCTGCTTAAGCAAGCCAAGCGACAGGGATTCTCTGACTTCCAGATAGCACGTGCCATCGGTTACGAAGGTGATATGGAAGACGGAAGCCTTTATGTCCGCAATTACCGCAAGAGCCTGGGCATCGTTCCCGTGGTGAAGCAGATCGATACGCTTGCTGCCGAGTATCCGGCACAGACCAATTACCTCTATTTGACCTACAGCGGCACAGCCAACGATGTAACCTACCTGGGCGACCACCGTTCCATCGTAGTGCTTGGTTCGGGTGCTTATCGCATCGGTTCTTCGGTAGAGTTTGACTGGTGCGGGGTGCAGGCACTCAATACCATCCGTAAGGAAGGCTGGCGTTCGGTGATGATCAATTATAATCCCGAAACCGTATCGACCGATTACGATATGTGCGATCGCCTCTACTTTGACGAATTGACTTTCGAACGTGTGATGGATATTCTTGAACTGGAGAATCCGCATGGTGTCATCGTCTCCACCGGAGGGCAGATACCGAACAATCTTGCTCTGCGCCTCGATGCCCAGAATATCCATATTCTCGGTACTTCCGCCAAGAGTATCGATAATGCCGAGGACCGTGATAAATTCTCCGCCATGCTCGACCGCATCGGCGTGGATCAGCCGGAATGGCGTGCGCTTACTTCGCTCGAAGATATCAACTCCTTCGTAGACAAGGTCGGTTTCCCTGTGCTCGTGCGTCCGTCGTATGTGCTTAGTGGGGCGGCCATGAATGTTTGCTCCAATCAGGAAGAACTGGAACGCTTCCTGCAACTGGCAGCCAATGTTTCGAAGAAGCACCCGGTTGTGGTCAGCCAGTTCATTGAACATGCCAAAGAGGTGGAGATGGATGCCGTAGCACAAAACGGGGAGATCGTTGCGTATGCCATTTCCGAACACATCGAATTTGCCGGCGTACACTCCGGTGATGCCACCATCCAGTTCCCGCCGCAGAAGTTGTATGTGGAGACGGTGCGTCGCATTAAGCGTATCAGTCGTGAAATAGCCAAGGCACTCAATATCTCCGGTCCGTTCAACATCCAGTATCTGGCTAAAGACAACGACATCAAAGTGATCGAATGTAATCTCCGTGCCAGCCGTTCGTTCCCCTTTGTCAGCAAAGTGCTGAAGATCAACTTTATCGAACTTGCTACGAAAGTCATGCTCGGTCTGCCTGTTGAGAAGCCGAACAAGAACCTTTTTGAACTCGATTATGTCGGTATCAAGGCCAGTCAGTTCTCTTTCAATCGTCTTCAGAAAGCTGATCCTGTGCTGGGTGTCGACATGGCATCGACCGGTGAGGTAGGTTGTATCGGCAGCGATACTTCCTGTGCCGTACTAAAAGCAATGCTTTCCGTGGGCTATCGCATTCCGAAGAAGAACATCCTGCTCTCTACCGGAACGCCGAAACAGAAAGTGGATATGCTCGAAGCGGCCCGTATGTTACAGAAGAAGGGATATAATATCTTCGCAACGGGAGGTTCCAGCAAATTTCTTACCGAGAATGGCGTAGAGAACACCCGCGTCTACTGGCCCAGTGAGGAAGGACATCCCCAGGCACTCGAGATGTTGCACAAGAAAGAGATCGACATGGTAGTCAATATTCCCAAGAATCTGACTGCCGGTGAACTGGATAACGGTTACAAAATCCGTCGTGCCGCCATCGACCTCAACATCCCGCTGATTACCAATGCCCGATTGGCGAGTGCGTTTATCAATGCGTTCTGTACAATGGATATTGACGATATAGCAATCAAGTCATGGGAAGAATATAAATAAGAAGTTCAGTCTTCTCTTCTCCTCTTTTGCTTAACAATCCTGAAATCCGGAACTTTTTCTGTTGACTGTTGTTGAAAGTACATATAAATCAATAAAGCGTGTAACAATGAGTATAGCAGAGCAATTGGATGCCGCATCCGGAACGAATCGTCTGGTGTTGGTAGAATTTTATGCAGACTGGTCTCCCCATTATGAATGGCTGGAACCTGTAGTACGGACTTACGAGAAACAAGTCTCCGAGGTGGTTAAAGTGAATATAGTGGGAGATAAGGCAGTCGCGGATTCATTCAATATCGAGACGGCTCCGGCTTTCATCCTTCTGCAGCGTGGACACGAATTGTGGAGGCAAGTGGGAGAACTGACCATCGATGAACTTAAACTGGTGTTGGAAGAGTTCAAATAGCAAAGTGCCAATCATGTCATTTTGTATTTTCTACCCGATGTAGCATGCGCTATATCGGGTAGTTTGTTTATAAGGTTAGTAAATGAACAGCTTTTCTTTCTTTAAGATATTTTTTACTTCCGATAAATTATTATCTTTGCATTTATTGTACCTTAAAAATATCATAATGAAATCAGCAATAAGAGTGATCCTGTGGATAGCAGGTCTGTTTTTATTTACAAATCATATTGCTTATGCACAGAATTGGACTCTTCCGACGCCGTCCCAAGAGGCCTGTCATCCTGCCATAATACCGCAGCCTAAATTTATTGCTTCAACTCGCAAAACCATAGATTTTACAGAATTATCGATCTTGTTTTCTGGTTCTGTCGATTGTTCTACTCAACAAAAAGTGAAGAGAGAGGTGATAGATATTTCTAATTCACTAAAATTCACGTCGGTGAGAAAAAAAACATGCGAAATTAGATTTACAACTCCTTCAAGGAAGCTCAAAACGAATGAAGCATATACATTACAAGTTAACAAACAGGGTATTATTATTGAGGCAAATGCATTTGGTGGGTATTTTAACGCTTTACAAACGCTTCGTCAAATGATTACCGAATCACCTCACGGCATGTTACGTTTACATTATTGTAACGTTGATGATCTCCCTGAATTTAGCGTTCGTTCGGTGATGATTGATGTAGGACGTAATTTTTTGGAGATCTCTTTTTTGCGTGAAGTGATCCGCAAATTGTCTATGTACAAAATAAATATGCTCCACCTTCATTTAACTGATGATCCCGGGTGGAGAATTGAGGTTAAGAGTCATCCTGAACTGACATCCTATAATTCTTACTGGAAAACACGACAGCCGGGAAAATTTTACACACAAAAAGAAATTAAAGAGTTTGTTGCCTATTGTGATTCTCTTAACGTAAGGGTACTCCCCGAGGTTGATATGCCTGGTCATAGTGCGTATTTTAAAAAGGCAACAGGATATGATATGCAGACCTCCAAAGGAATTGCTATACTAAAAGAGGCATTGGATGAGGTAATTCCATTATTCAAGGATTCTTTATTTCATATCGGATCCGATGAAGTTAGGTTTGCAATGCCTGAGTTCATGCCTGAGATGATTAAGTATATTCGAGATAAAGGCAAGCGGATTGTTATTTGGAGTCCCGGCTACCAGCAAGATAACGATTGTATTCGTATGTTTTGGGGTAAATGTGAATCAGGACATCAGATCAAAACAGATATACCTTATATTGATGGTAATGGATTTTATATGGATTATATGGATTCTCAGTCCGGCGTACAACAAGTATTCTTTCAGCAACCATGCGAAGTTGCTTCTGAAAACACAAATGCATTGGGGGGAGTGATGTGTGTATGGACAGACGGTGGACTTGGGGAATATCCCGAAAAGCAAATTTTAACTCAATATCCATTTTATCCTACTCTATTAACATATGCCGAAAGAATATGGAGAGGTGCTAAAGAATCAGCCAATCAGTTTGTTGCTAACATGCCTAAAAAAGGTAGTAATGCATGGATCGCATTTGATGAGTTTGAAAATCGTTTAGTAGCTCACAGGGATAAATATTTTCAAGGAATTCCTTTTGCTTATGTCAAGCAATCTGAGCTTAAGTGGAGAATCATAGGTCCCTTTGATCATAAGGGAATCAATGATACCTCTTTTGAGCCTGAACGGATTATAAAAAGTGAATATATCGATAATAATAAGATTTTAAAATGGAAAGATGAGGCAGCTTACGGAGGAGTAGTACAAATTCGTTCTTTGTACGCAATGTTTAATATGCATAACAATAGATATCAGCCTAACTTATGGCCTACATTAATGTCTGATGATGTGGGAATTGGCAATGGGACATGTTATGCATTGACATATATTAAAAGCCTCAGGGAGCAAGACGTTTTTTTAATGTGCGGATTTAATGGTATGTGGGGACATTCGGGCGGGTATCGTTCCGAAAGAGCACCGCAACAAGGCAGTTGGGATTGGAGTGGAGGAGATATATGGCTCAATGAAAATAGGATTGAGCCTCCTGTTTGGGATTTTGAAAGTTTACCGTGGTCAGGATGGGGACAGGGGAGAATTGAAATACCGCTTACAGGGCAAGGATATTTTTATCGGGCACCAATTAAGATTAGTCTCAAGAAGGGGCTAAATAAGGTTTTAGTTCGTGTACCTTTCGGCCACTGGAATGGGGATGAAGGACAACGCAGGTGGCAATTTTGCTTTATGCCTGTAAAGTGGGATGGCATTCATTATTCAGAGGTGGAAGGATTGGAATACGAAACTGATATTAAATAATATTGTAATACTGTGTACTTCATTAGAATTCAATGTTTTGTGACCTTTGATGTTTTTCTATTTAAATCTAAAATATGCTATCAAAGTGAATTTATCTTTTTTGATACTCCTGTGGTGTCATGCCCGTCATTCGTTTAAAGAACTTGCAGAAGAAGGAGGGATTCGGAAAATGCAGTTCATCTGAAATCTGGTATACAAGCAGGTCACTGTGTTTCAGTAATACTTTTGCTTCGAGAATAACAGACTGATTGATCCACTCCATCACTGTCTGGTGACTGACCTGCCGGATCAGCGTGTTCAGGTAACGGGGAGTCAGGCATAGCTTGTCGGCATAGAATCCTACGGTACGTTCGTTTTTGCTGGATTCGTTCACCAGTGTGATGAATCGCCAGAATATCTCTTCCTGATGTGAAAACCTGTGAGAAGCGTCATTGGCTTCTTCCGTCCGTATATACTTTATATTATGCAGTAGAGCTGCAAGCAGATGTTGTACTACCTCCCGGCGGAAGGGTTTTTCCTGAATAGTTTCCCAAATCAGAGTGAAATAAGCATCCGACAACTTCCATTCGGTATCTGTCACCCGGGTGACGAGGTTCTGCCGTACGTGTGATTCAAAGAGCTGGTCACGTCGTAGGAGCGGCAGGAAGTCTTTGTCCACTGCGATCATCTGAAAATCGTAATCGGGTGTGAACTCTAAAAGTTCGACAATGGAGCCGGGGATGAAAGTGACAATGGTTTGTGGATAGACGGTATATTCAATCAGGTTGATAATGATCTGTGCCTTTCCACGTAGTCCGCGGATAATTCTTCCTTCCTTCAGCCGGTAGGGTTGTCCCAAACGGAACAGGTGGCTTTCCATATTGGCGAAGCTGATGACAATGCCAAAATCCGGGGTGACGAAGCGATATTCGTTGTTGCATACCATGTTGCTGTGCTTCAGCAGGTCGAGTGCCAGTTCCAGAGGTTTGTTCTTTTCCATAAATCAGTTGTTATCACACGGCAAACTTAGATAAAATATGCGATTTATAAGCGAGCCAAGTAAAAGAATAGCATATTTTATCCAAAACACAATGAGATAGTGTGCATGTATCCCGGTCCGGACCTCAACATACTGATGAGGATGATGAGCATGGAGGATAATATAATAGGGGTATGGGCAGTGGGGTGAAGCTTGTCCTGAAAAAGTTAATATAGTTTAATCCGGAGCAAATATGTTTATACGGACAGTCTGTAATTACGAAGTATTCGTATATTTGTTGATGACGAATAACTTAAATACAATTCTGCATGAAAACCACTTATTTACTTTTATCCTCCGCTTTGTTGCTGGGATGTGTATCCGCTTGTAACACCTCCGGCCAGAAATCCAAAGAAATGAAAACAGACGATGGGAGCATCACTACTGTCGAAACTGCCGGAAGCAAACTGACTATATGTGACTTATCACTCGTAAAAGACACCATAGAAGTGCCACTCAGCGAGTTTGTCGAAGATTGTCGCATTGTTCGTTTTGAGACCTCCGAAGAGGCATACTTCAAAGCCTGGTTTATTAATGCTACCGACAATTACATCGGTATCCGCCAAGGGGATCGGGGTGTGTTTAAGCTGTTTGACAGGAATGGTAAATTCCTATATAATGTCGGTTCCGTAGGAAGCGGTCCCGGTGAATATGACACCACCCTTTACGATGAATGCATTGATGAAAAGAATGGTCATATATTCTTCACGCCTTTTGTGGGGAAGAGAATCATGATGTATGATATAAACGGGCAATGGATTAAGGATATCCAGCTTCCCATACAAGTCAATAAACCGAAAATATGGGTGAATGAAGATGGAAGTTTATCTATTATACACATGCCTTTCAATGAGGGAGAGCCTCTTGCTTTCCAAATGGATACGGACGGAAATATACTGAAGCAAATCCCTGCGACAGCTGCAACAAAGGTGATGAATTTCGACGGAGAAATTTTCTCATACAGAAATTGCAACGATTTCGATTTCTTCCATACCAGTATAGATACTCTTTTTACTTATGATTCCACTAACAATAAGTTGTTACCAAGATTCACCATGACCTTCCCGAATATGAATGAGAAACCGATACATTTATATTACAGACTACCTCATCATTTCATGGTCACCTATTGGGGGAAAAAGGGAACAGGAGGTGGAGATGTCTTGGTAGACACTAAGAAGAATGCTTCTTCTTATTTCCGCCTTGTTAATGACTTTTACGGTAATCTTCCTATTTCGGCTCCGGGTCACAGTTTCTATCGCGGGTACTTTATCCAAAGTATGGAACCGGGCCAGTTGATTGAAAAGATAGAAAAACATCTTGCTTCCGGCAAATGCTCCGGTCCGGATGAAAAGAAACTTAAGGAACTGGCAGCTACTTTGAATGAGAATGATAATAATGTTCTGTTTATCGGAAAGGTGAAAGAATGAAGAATCCATATGGAGATATGGCAATGTTGATTTAGAAAGAAGTATTTCTAAATATGGAACCCCGGGAGAGTCATCTTCCGGGGTTTGTTTTTTCGGTCATCGCTTTTCGCGGACTCTAATAAGGTATGGATTTATAAATGGCTTCAATAAAAGGATAGCGTATCTTAAATCCTGAATAAATCCACAGTCGGCATTTGATTCATATGATTTATTCTAAAGAATCGAACTAATAGAACATTATTGCAAACAATTGGAACCTGGTTGCGTGTTCTTATTCTCTATCTTTGCAGGAAAGAAGAATTAATTAGGAATAGAATATGAAACGATTTATTTTTTCTTTGTCTTTTTCTCTGTTTGCCCTGCTGATATATGGGCAGATCACCCTTGAAGAGTGCCAACGGAAAACCCGGGAAAACTATCCGTTGGTGAGGCAGTATGGGTTGATAGAGAAGACTAAAGAATATAATCTGGCAAATGCGTCGAAAGCTAATCTGCCTCAGTTCACCCTTTCGGGCAAAGCTACCTGGCAGAGTGAGGTAACAGAGCTGCCCGTGCAGATTCCCGGGGTAGATATCAAGGGCTTGTCCAAGGATCAATATCAGGTAATGTTGGAACTGAAACAGAACATTTGGGACGGTGGTGAAATCCGTTCAAGGAAAGAGCAGGTAAAGGCGATGTCGGACGTAGACCGGGAAAAGCTGAATGTGGATATGTATGCACTTACCGAGCGGGTGAATCAGGTATATTTCGGGATTCTGTTACTGGACGAACAATTGAGCCAGAATCAGCTCTTCCTGGAAGAACTGGAACGTACCCACAGGCAGATTTCTTCGTACATTGAAAATGGCATTGCCAGTCAGGCCGATCTCGATGCCGTCAGTGTGGAGCAATTGAACACCCGGCAAAAGCGGATAGAGTTAACGACTTCACGCCAGGCCTATCTGTCAATGCTTTCGCTGCTGACAGGCGAAGAAGTACCTGCCAGTGCGTCTTTACAGAAGCCGGTCGCCGAGTCGGACATACAGGTGATGGCGAATAATCGTCCGGAATTGCTATGGTTCGATGCACAGAACGGACGCTTACAAGTACAGGAAGAAGCTTTGAAAACCGGACTGATGCCTCGTCTCGGGCTCTTCGTACAGGGGGCGTATGGCAATCCGGGACTGAATATGCTGAAAAATGAGTTCACCCCTTATTATGTGGCAGGAGTCCGTTTGTCGTGGAACTTCGGCAGCCTGTATACGTTGCGTAACGATAGGCGGGTGATAGATACCAGTCGTCGACAGTTGGACAGTAACCGGGATGTGTTTCTGTTTAACACCCGCATTCAGGCTACTCAGCAGGAGAGTGCCGTGGAGAGCGTGCGCCGTCAGATGGTGGATGATGATGAAATTATCCGTTTGCGGACTAATATCCGTAAAGCTTCGGAGGCGAAAGTGGCTAATGGCACCATGACCGTTACCGATATGCTCCGGGATATGACTTCCGAGAATCTGGCTCGACAGACCAAGGCTTTGCATGAAGTCCAGCTCCTGATGAATATTTATCAATTGAAATATACTACGAATAACTAATATAATAGCAGTTATGAAATCAAATAAACTTATAGGATGTCTATTTTTACTGTCTTTACTTTCCGCTTGCGGAGGCAGAACTACCGATTATGATGCTACGGGAACTTTCGAAGCGACTGAAGTTCTGGTCTCGGCCGAGGCTTCGGGAAGGCTTCTGTGCTTTGATGTTGAAGAAGGTACACGGTTGGCATCCGGTGAAGAAGTGGGATTGATCGATACCGTGCAACTTTACCTGAAGAAACTGCAATTGCAAGCCAGTATGAAGTCGGTTGAAAGCCAACGTCCGGATGTCAACAAGCAGATTGCCGCTACCCGCCAGCAAATCGCTACCGCCCAACGGGAGAAGAAACGTGTAGAAAACCTTTTGAAAGCCGGGGCCGCTAATCAGAAGCAACTGGATGATTGGGATGCGCAGGTCGCTTTGCTCGAGCGTCAGCTTGCGGCACAGATGTCGTCTTTACAAAACAGTACGAACAGTCTTACGGAACAAGGCTCGTCAGTAGCCATTCAGGTGGCACAGGTGGAAGACCAGTTGGCAAAGTGCCATATTGTTTCGCCTATCAGCGGTACTGTATTGGCGAAATATGCCGAAGCAGGAGAACTGGCTGCCGTGGGCAAGCCACTCTTCAAGGTGGCAGATGTCGATCATATGTATCTTCGCGCTTATATCACATCCGAACAGCTCTCGCAGGTTAAAATCGGTAACCGGGTGACAGTTTTCTCCGACTATGGAGGAAACGAACGTAAAGAGTATCCGGGAGTCGTAAGCTGGATTTCAGATCGTTCTGAATTTACTCCTAAAACGATTCTGACAAAAGAAGAACGTGCCAATCTGGTGTATGCCGTCAAGATAACCGTGGAGAACGACGGACTGCTCAAAATAGGTATGTATGGTGGAGTGAAGTTTTAAATGATGCCTGATGATGAAACCAGCTGTATCTGTCAGTGACGTGACTAAATGTTACGGTGAAGTAGAAGCCTTGAAGAAGGTTTCCTTTTCCGTGAATCCCGGTGAGTTGTTCGGCATCATCGGACCGGATGGAGCCGGTAAGAGTACACTCTTCCGCATCCTGACTACACTGTTGCTTGCCGACAGTGGGACGGCTACGGTGAACGGGCTCGATGTTGTGAAGGATTACAAACAAATCCGGCAACAGGTGGGATACATGCCCGGACGTTTTTCGCTTTATCAGGACCTGACGGTGGAAGAGAACCTCGACTTTTTTGCTACTGTATTTCATACGACTATCCGCGAAAACTATGATTTGGTGAAAGATATCTACCAGCAGATAGAACCTTTTCGTAAACGCAGAGCGGGGGCTTTGTCGGGAGGTATGAAACAAAAGCTGGCCTTAAGTTGTGCGTTGATTCACAAACCCGGCATTCTGTTCCTGGACGAGCCGACTACCGGTGTGGATCCGGTTTCACGCAAGGAGTTTTGGGAAATGTTGAGGCATCTCAAGGAGCAGGGAATCACTATTCTCGTTTCTACTCCGATTATGGATGAAGCCCGGCAATGCGACCGTATCGCTTTTATCAACGAAGGAGAGATACAGGGGATCGATGTGCCGGAACGCATCCTGAAACAGTTCAGTCACATTCTTTGTCCACCTGGTCTGGAACGTGCGGAAGTACATGCCGAAAATGATTTTGCCATTGAGGTAGACCGGCTTACCAAATGTTTTGGGCATTTCACGGCTGTCGACCACATCTCCTTTCAGGTGAACCGGGGAGAGATCTTCGGATTTCTCGGGGCGAACGGTGCGGGAAAAACCACTGCGATGCGTATGCTTTGCGGATTGAGCAAACCTACCTCCGGCATAGCACGGGTAGCCGGCTTTGATGTTGCCGTCCATCCTGAAGAAGTGAAGAAGAATATTGGATACATGAGCCAGAAGTTCTCTCTATACGAAGATCTTAAAGTATGGGAAAACATTCGTCTTTTTGCCGGCATTTATGGAATGCAGGACCGCGAGATAGCCGAAAAGACAGATGCTCTTCTCGATCGTCTGGGGTTCAGCGACGAGCGTGACACACTTGTGAAGAGCCTTCCTTTAGGCTGGAAACAAAAGCTGGCCTTTTCAGTTTCGATTTTCCATGATCCGCGGATTGTGTTTCTTGACGAACCTACGGGAGGAGTCGATCCTGCTACCCGCCGGCAATTCTGGGAATTGATTTATCAAGCGGCAGATCGGGGGATAACGGTCTTTGTAACCACCCATTACATGGACGAGGCCGAGTATTGTAACCGTGTGTCTATCATGGTAGACGGACGTATCGAGGCACTTGACACCCCTCGCGGACTAAAGGCACGTTTTCATGCCGATACCATGGACGATGTATTCCAGCAACTGGCCCGTAAGGCAGTGCGTAAAGCCGATTAACCTATGAAACAGTTTATAGCATTTGTAAAAAAGGAGTTCTTCCACATTTTCCGCGACCGACGGACTATGTTGATTCTGTTAGGGATGCCTGTTGTTCAGATCATTCTCTTTGGTTTTGCCATTACTACCGAAGTGAAAAATGTACGTGTGGGTGTACTCGACCCTTCGAATGACATGGTTACCCGCAAGATCATCGACCGTTTGGATGCCAGCGAATACTTTTCCGTGAAGTGCCTGTTGCATTCTCCACAGGAGATGGAAAGGGCGTTTCAGGAAAATGAAATCGACATGGCACTTGTATTCAGCGAACAATTTGCCAATCATCTGTATACAGGCGATGCCCGTGTGCAACTGGTTTCCGATGCAACCGATCCGAATATGGCTACCACACAAGCCGGTTACGCCACTAATGTCATAGCTTCCGTCCGACAGGAAATGCTTCCTCCCGGAATGTCCGCATCTTCTGTTGTGCCCGATGTGAAACTGCTCTATAATCCACAGATGAAGAGTGCCTACAATTTTGTGCCCGGTGTGATGGGACTTATCCTGATGCTGATCTGTGCCATGATGACTTCCATATCCATTGTCCGCGAGAAGGAGACAGGTACGATGGAGATATTGCTGGTTTCTCCGGTGAAACCTTTGTTCGTTATTCTGGCTAAGGCCGTTCCTTATTTTGTGCTGTCGTTTGTCAATCTTACGACGATTCTGCTGCTTTCAGTTTATGTACTTGATGTACCCGTGGCAGGCAGCCTGTTCTGGTTGATAATGGTATCATTGCTTTTTATCTTTGTGTCGTTGGCGTTGGGATTGCTTATTTCCACGGTGACACGGACGCAAGTGGCCGCCATGCTCGCTTCGGGGTTGATCTTGATGATGCCTACAATGTTACTTTCCGGCATGATATTTCCGATAGAGAGCATGCCTCTGGTATTGCAATTGATTTCCGATATTCTGCCCGCCCGCTGGTATATTCAGGCCGTACGTAAATTGATGATTGAGGGAGTAGATATTTCTTTTGTGCTGTCTGAGGTCAGTATTCTGGCTCTTATGGCAGTCGTGTTGATAACAATTAGCTTCAAGAAATTCAAAAACAGGTTATGATTAAATATCTTATAGAGAAAGAATTCAAGCAGTTGCTCCGCAACTCTTTCCTGCCGAGGTTGATTTTTATCTTCCCTTGCATGATTATGCTTCTTATGCCCTGGGCTGCTAATCTTGAAATAAAAAATATCCGGATGAATATTATAGATAATGATCATTCGGCTCTTTCACGCAGGCTGGTCGATAAGATAACGGCTTCAACTTACTTCCGGACCACTGCTTTACCGGACTCCTATAAAGAAGGGTTGGAAGCGATTGAAGCGGGGACAGCCGATGTGCTGCTTGAAATTCCCGGAGATTTCGAGAAGGACTGGGTGAATGGCGAGGCTGCCCACGTACTTGTGGCCGCCAATGCCGTAAATGGGACCAAGGGCGGTTTGGGCAGTTCATATCTGTCTGCCATCATCAACGATTATGGTACGGAATTGCAGGCGGAGAGTGGAAACATTCCGGCTGCTGCCAACGGGAATCTGCCCCGGATTGATATTCTTACTCAGAATCTTTTCAACCCTAATCTGGATTATAAACTGTTTATGATTCCGGCCCTGATGGTGATGCTGCTTACCATGCTTTGCGGCTTCTTGCCTGCGTTGAATATAGTAGGGGAGAAGGAGGCCGGTACGATTGAGCAGATCAATGTGACTCCTGTCGGAAAGTTCACTTTTATCCTTGCCAAACTGATTCCTTATTGGTTGATAGGCTTTGTGGTTCTGACACTTTGTTTTATTCTGGCATGGGCACTTTACGGAATTTTTCCTGCAGGCCATTTTCTGGTGATCTATTTCTTTGCCATCATCTTTGTTTTGGCTGTATCCGGTCTTGGATTGGTCATTTCCAATCATTCGGCTACCATGCAACAAGCCATGTTTGTCATGTGGTTCTGTATGCTGATTCTAATCTTAATGAGCGGACTATTTACTCCTGTCCGCAGTATGCCCGAGTGGGCACAATGGATCACTATGCTCAATCCACTGAAATATTTTATGCAGGTGATGCGTATGGTATATCTCAAGGGGAGCGGGTTTATCGATTTATTGCCGCAACTGGGAACTTTGCTGGCCTTTGCGCTGTTTTTCAATATTTGGGCGGTGAAGAGCTATCGGAAGAGTGGCTAATTAGGCAGTGGAGAGCTTCAAAAAGCATTCGAAAAGTGGTTAACAGACTGGAAAATTTAGGATAAACCTGTGTTTGCTTGCAACTTATGTGTATTTTTGTAGAAAGAAAACAGATATACTAAGATATTACGTAATGAGCAAACAAACATCAAGCCCTTCTCAAACCCATAGACTTCAGCAAACTATATATGAAAATCTTCCCGTAGGGATGGAATTGTATGATTGTGAAGGCCGCCTGATAGAGATAAACAGTGTAGGACTGAAAATGATGGGGGTGAAGGATAAACAAGATATGTTGGGTATCAACATTTTTGAAAACCCGAATGTTCCCGATGAAATGAAGAGCCGCTTGCGTGCGGGAGAGAATATTCGTTTTACAGTCAAGTATGATTTTGAATTAGCCAAATTTTATTATCCGACAACTTTATCAGGGATACGTTATTTTGAAATTACCGTATCGGTAGTCCGGGATGATGAGAATAAGGAGATCGATAAGTTCCTTTTTATAGCACAGGATGTGACCGAAACGGTACGTACCGAAGAGATATTACGTCAAAGCAAGCAAAAAACCGCATTGGCCATGCAGGCCGCCGATGTGGTTTTATGGGAATTTGATGTTCGCACCCATTTGTTCTATGCGGAGAATGAACCACTTAATAACTGCGATCCTACCCAGCCCCTCACTATTGAAGATTATAAAAAACATATTCATCCGGAGGATTGGAAAGAAGCGGAACCCATTTTGCTTGATATGCTTAATGGCTGTGATTGTCTGTATGAAATGGATATCCGGATTAGACTGTCCGATACATCAGAGTGGCAATATTGTAAATTGAATTGTTCTCCGTATGAGAGGGGAGTCGATGGAAAAGTTGTCAAGTATGTAGGGTTTCGCAAAAACAATACAGAGTTACAAAGACGGAAGTTATTGCAAGAGAACATTTTGAATAGCATACCGTTGCCTATACACATAAAAGATGTGGAAGATGATTTCCGTTATGTTTTCTGTAATGAAGAAAGTATGCGGATGTTTGGCACCTATGAAGGTGAAACAGTAAGTGACATTCTGGATCGTGAACAGGCGGAGCGCATGCAAAAAACAGATTTGGAAGTTTTTACTACCGGCAAGCCTTATTTTGGGGTAGAAAGAATTATTTTGAAGGATGGTCGCAGCTATGATACCATTGTACGCAAGAATATCATTTATGATGGTAGCAAGCGTCTGTTGCTCAATATTCGTTGGGATCAGAAATTGCAGAATGACCTTGAACGCCGTGCCAAGGTTCTTTCCATATCCATGGAGGTGATGAATGCTTATACTTGGTTTTACGAGCCGTCGAAGCAAAGAGTCAGTTTTGGTGAGGGATTTGATAAGATAGGGCGGAATGCTTTGGACATCAATACTTTTGAAAAGTTTGCAGAATGTGTGCATCCTGACGACCGGAGGCAGTTCATCGGTACGATGGATGCAGTGCTGAAGCAGGATAGTGGTGAATGGGACATAGAATATCGTGCAGACTTGCGGGGAAACGGGAATTACGAATGGTGGCAAACCCGTGGAGTGCTTGAGACCTCTATTCTTAATGATACTCCTTATCAGTATGTCTCCGGCATGACGATCAGCATTGAATCTTATAAACAGACAGAATTGACTTTGCTGAAGAATAAGGAGAAACTGAAGAGGCTGATCCGGCAGAATGAATTGGTACTGAATAATACTAATTCCGGATTGGCTTATATCACTAAAGATTATGTTGTGCAATGGGAAAATGTATCGGTCTGTTCGTCCAGCCTTTCCTTTGAGGCATATAAGCGGGGAGAGTGCTGTTATAAGAGTGCCCATAACCGGACTTCTCCCTGTGAAAATTGTGTGTTAGGCAAAGTATTGGCATCAAGGCAGATGGAAAAGATAAAGTTTCATTCGGAAAACAACCGGATTGTAGAGGTATTGGCTACTCCCGTATTTGGTGAAGGTGAAGAGATAGATGGCATCGTGATTCGTGTGGATGATATTACTGATAGAGAGAGAATGATCGAAGAACTGAGGCAGGCGAAGCTGCTGGCCGAACAATCGGATAAACTTAAGTCAGCTTTTCTTGCCAATATGAGTCATGAAATCCGTACACCGCTAAATGCGATTGTCGGCTTCTCTGATTTACTGATGAACTCGGAAGAGCAGGCTGATAGAGAAGAGTATATGCAGATTATCAATACCAATAACGAACTGTTGCTGAAACTTATTAATGATATCCTGGACCTGTCGAAATTGGAGTCCGGTTCGGTGGAACTAAAATATGAAGATTTTGATCTGGCCGAATATTTTAATGGCATGGCATCTTCTATGAAGCAACGGATGGTTAATCCGGAAGTCCGGTTGGTGACGATTAATCCTTATGATGTGTGTCTGGTGAAACTTGACAGAAACCGTGTGGCACAAGTGATGACTAATTATGTCACAAATGCCATTAAATATACTCCGAAAGGATCTATAGAAATGGGGTATGAAGTAATGGATACAGGAATCCGTCTGTATGTAAAAGACACAGGTATCGGCATACCGGAGGAGAAAAAGAATAAAGTTTTCCATCGGTTCGAGAAACTCGATGAGTTTGCTCAAGGCACAGGGCTCGGCCTTTCTATCTGTAAGGCAATTACCGAATCGATGGGAGGAAGTGTCGGTTTTGAATCTAAATACCATGAAGGCTCTCTGTTCTGGGCCATTATTCCTTGCAATCCGGAAGTGAAAACCGGGCGGGAGCCCGAAAGGCATATCGGGCCAAGCATAGATGAAGAGAATATGACATATGGCCGGAATCTGAATGCGGCTTTGGATAGAAAGACGATTCTGATAGCAGAAGATATCTCAAGTAATTATCTGTTATTATCGGCCATGCTGTGTAAGCATTATAATTTGCTTCATGCCATGAATGGACAGCAAGCTGTAGAGATGGCGAAGAACTACAGGATTGATCTTTTGCTGATGGATATGAAAATGCCTGTAATGGACGGACTGACGGCAACAGTCGAGATTCGGAAGTTCAATAAGGAATTACCCATTGTAGCGCTTACGGCACATGCTTTCGACTCCGATAAGGCAGCTGCATTAGAAGCCGGTTGCAATGATTATCTTGCCAAGCCGGTAGATAAGGCAAGACTGATGTCTGTATTACGTAAATACTGCTATTCTCCGGATATTGCTTTATGATGGTTTACTAAATAATCGCTGATTATCAAAATGTTATATTTACCATGGTTTTACATTGCTATGTAAAACCATTTACCTCGGTATGTAACGTCTTTTACCTCCGTGCGTAAATCCTTTTACCCCGGTATGTAAATGCCTTTACCCCGGTATGTAAACGGAATATTCCTTTGGGGCCGGAGGAGTTAGGCCCTATTGTTAAAAGGTAGATCCGGTAATATGAAGTGATCCTTTAATCAGTTTCATTATGCCATTTGTACTCTTCTATATAATTATCAAAGTATTCTTCTTGATGAACGCCCAGCTTTTGGGCAAGTGAGATGACTTGTAGTTGTTCGGCGGGAGAGAGTAAAGTTTCCCCTTTTCGCTTCTGGTAATATCGTCTGATTCCCCAAGTGGCAATTAGCTTGTAGCGGAATGTACTCGCTGCATTTACCGTCAGGATTCCCGTAGTGCGTACAAATCCTTTAGCATAACGTACTTTTTCGTTTGAACAGTAATGTTGACATCTTTTTCTTGTCGCTTCTTTATTTGCTTTCGGATTCAGTATAGACAGAAAAGTTATACTTGCCGGAACATGATCGTACGCAATGCGACGCAGGCAAGTATCGGCATTTGGACAATCTTGTTCTGTACATAAACTAAAATTATTGGGAACCATTGAGTAGTCGAACGTTTCTTTTTCCATTGTATATATAATAGGTTAATAATAGTTTTACAAAGGTACAACATATATTACCAAATTTCCTAATTAAAGCAATCTAATTGATGAAGTGCCGGTTGAATATTCAAAAAAAGATGGATGACAGACTTGATGTTATTGAAGGAATAATGATATAATGTTTGTTTTATTCCATCTTGGCGTGGGCTAATTGTGTTGCACTTTATAAAAAAATACACCGGAACTTCATCTCCTTAGGGAGAATAATTCCGGTGTAGCCCTTAGTCCTCTTTGTGTTAGGGGACCTTTCCTTATTCAATGAGCTTATTTAACTTCAATGGTTCTGTCCGGTTTCTTCACTTCTTCTTCACTTAATTTGGGCAATTCAATATTCAAAACTCCATTTTCTACTTGTGCGGAAATGTGATCTTTGTCTACATTTTCAGGCAGAATCATTGTCTGCTGGAATTTTGAGTACGAAAACTCACGGCGCAGATAACGACCGTCTTTTTTCTCTTCTTTGTTTTCAGTTTTCTTTTCCATTGAAATTACCAGGTTGTTTTCTTCGTCAATACGCACGTTGAAATCTTCCTTGGTCATTCCCGGTGCAGCCAGCTCTACTTTGTAGGCTTTTTCAGTTTCAATTACGTTGATAGCAGGTGCAGTAGCATTTGCTTTTACCATCCATTCGTTATCAAAGAAATCATTAAAGATACTTGGTAACCAATTCTGAGATCTTCTAACAGGCATCATAATTTAGTCTCCTATCTTTTTAGTTAAACATTCAGGTTAATTTTTGAACTCCGGCTCTTTCTTTTGAACCGTTGTTCACTAAAGAAGATACAAAACCTGTGCCAGTGCCATATTCTTTCTTTGTTTGACTAAATGTCAGAGATGTAATGTCAAATTTGCTATCTTGCTGTCAAATTGTTCTCCTATTTATACTTTGATAAGATATTTGTTAAAAATTCCTCGGTCGTTCGATACCATTACATGCCTATTTTATCAGTTTGAATCTAAGGCGTAATTTTCCGTCGGCATAGTCGTAACTGATAATTTTAAAGATGCCTATTTCCGATGTGTTTTCTACGTGTTGCCCGATGCAGGCGCAGGCATCGTAATCTCCTATTCTAACAATACGCAACATTTCGCTTGCATTTTCCGGAAGCTTACTCAGGTCTACGATGCTTTTGGCTTTTTCGTGTGTCATGAACTCACAGGTTACAGGTAAATGGCGATTGATGGCTTCGTTTACTTTTTCTTCAATGGCATGAATCTGCTCCTCGGTTGGGCAAACCGGAAGTTCATAATCACATTTGCTCTTTTTCTTTTCGATATGTGCATTACGTGAACGTGGACATCCGAATGTTTTTACCATAGTAGCATTGAGCAAATGCTCTGCTGTATGCATAGGTGCAATTGACACATCCTGAAACTTGGGGGCTGCTTGGTTTATTTCCATAATTTTTCTGATTATATTGAGATTACTTAATTTACTTTATTATTTTCTTATGTAGTATGGGTTTGAATATTTTTCCCATTAAGATGAGCCCTGGAAAAGTTTGAAATCCTTCTAGAACAATTTGTTTGGGGATTATCCAACAAGCCATATAGTCAGGATTGGTTAGTGTTGGTTTACATCTGCATACATCACTTTTTATTCTTTCTAGAATAGTTGGTAATAATTTGCTATATTTATTTATAATAGTAATGCTTGGTTGTTTATCTGAATATGATGTTATAAAGTGTAGCCCAAGCCTTATTATACCTTTAGTGTTTTCTTCACATTGTTGTTTTATGTCGTCTTTGATTGACTGGAGTTGGTCTATTGTCATATATTCCCATTTCTCAACAACTTTCTTTTCTCTAGTTTTGTTTGTCAAAAAAGCATCGAAACTATGTTTTACTTCAAGTATAATGGAGTAATCTTTATATATACACCAATAATCAATTCTACCAGATGAATCCTCTATTTCGTGACTCTTTAGAAAACAATTTCTTTTTGTTGGTAACTCTGCTAAAACGGCTCCATCACAAATCTTTGAAAGAGTCGGTAATATAATACTATCAAGTTGTCTTTCACCATAGATATAAGGAAAGTCTATAAGTTGATGCTTATGGTATTTTATAGATAATTTACCCATACCATTGAGTAAATCTGTGATGAAAGATTTACCAATGACGTAATATTCTTCTGAATTTTCTGATTTCATCAGAAGTATTTTAATTCCTTGCTGTAATTTTAGTTCTAAGTCCATTGTAGATGTTGATAATTTTTTAATGATATGTTATATATGTAATTGATACATCCTGAAGCAGGGTTGTATATAGTCTAATTGCAGCTCATATTATTAGTTAAATATTATTTTAAATAATATTTCATTTGTCAATTTGATTATTGTATGTAGTAAAAATTATTTTTCTTTTATTTGTTCTACTAATATTTTATGCGTTTCTTTTATATCGTTAATTTTACTTTTGCATCTTTTTATGTCTTTGTTCGATAAGTAGGTGCATTTATCTAATGTATTTTCAAGTTCTTCTAATAAATTGTTAGCATTCTCTTCTTCGTCTAATATTGTCTTAAAATCTATGTCTATATTTTCACTTAAATCTATTGAGTCAATAGCATCGTAATCATATTTTTCTCTCAATATTTTCATTTTTAGTCCAAATTCACAAATGTTTTTTGGTAGTTTTTTCCATGTTTTTCCATGCCCTCCTGCATCATAATTGTAATAATTGATATATAGTAAGCGTGCTAAATGATAATAACCATAATAAAGTCTTGAAATTATTTGTCCATGATACTGCTCTGGCTGGTTTAAAAGTATGATACATAGATTAAGTAGGTCATTAATTTTGGTTAGTAGAATATTATAACTGACTGGAGTAATAGGGTCTATAGCAGCACAAGATGACATGCCAAATATTATAAAAATAAAAAGGAATAGTTTCTTAAGATTTATTTTCGTTTTGTGGCTAATATTTGAGTGTGATAAGCTAGAATGATTTATGCTATGCATAGGGGGATATTTTTGTTTGTTGTGGTCGTTGAGTTGAAGTTGTTGTTCCATAATTATCTAAATGTTATTCACCTTTCTATATTTTTGATATGTATTTATTCTTTTACTATTTCTATAGATTTAGGTACTAAATCCATGAAAGAGTTCAGTCCGCAGTCTGCATAATCTTTTCCGGCAAAGAGTCGGATTATAGTTGTCGGTAGCCAGCTTTTGCCAGATTGCGGGTCTACTGCCATCCATCCGTATTGTTTAAGGTAACATTCGGCCCAGGCATGACATCCATAGAATTTTTGTTCAGGTATAAAAATAAAGCCGGCAACAAAACGGCAAGGAATTCCTTTCTTTCTCATAAGTGCCGTGAACAAATTGGTGTATTCGCTACAAGTACCTTTCTTTCTTTGGAGGATATGATTTACATCCAATGTTTTACAATCACCTTTTGAAATAGCCATGGCTAAAGAATCGTCAAAACTTATATAATGGGATACAAACTCTAAGCCTTTTTTAATAATTATCATTGTACTGTCTTCACCTTTGAATAAAGAGTCTGTTATGAGTTCGATAGCAGGAGAAGAATAGTCGATAAGTTTGGTTGGGTTCAGATAAGGAGCAACCTCTTCGTCATAGATGTCATTGGGGATATAAAGGGCCTTTTCTGCTGCTTTCCTTTTTAAGGTATCGTCATAAGCTTTGGATACTTTTACGGTGAAATGGTAGACACTGTCTGCCTTTTTAAAATCAGAAACCTCTTGTGGATAAGAATCTGTGACCGGAGAGTAATTTCTTGTCACCATTCGATAAGTTGTCTGAGCATGACACAGGAAAGAAAATGGCATCAGCGACAATAAAAAAAGAAATAGCAACTTTTGCATGTTTTTCATGATAATGAGTTATTAGGGAAATATTAAAATTATTATTCCGGTATCTCTACCTTTTCCCCAAGATGTTTGGGAGCTTTATCGGTAATGATATCCATAAAGACTTTTACTCTTGCCAGTAATTCTCGAAGGTTGGTTTTAAAGCCGGCATATGCACTCACGTCCTGAGCATTATATCCAATAACCTGAAGATGGTTTTGCTGAGCCAGAAAAATAGCCCGTTCATTGTGAAATTCTTGTGAAATCAGAGTGAAACGCTCCAGACCAAAAATTAAATGCGCTCTTATAACAGAGTCCAATGTTCTCAGACCGGCATAGTCTAATATGATTTGCTGTTCGGGAATACCTGTGGCAATTAATGCCTGCTTCATTTCTTCGGGTTCATTATAATCATTTCTCCGATTGTCACCGCTCACCAATATATATTTGATTTTTCCTGCGTTATATAATTCTGTGGCAGCTTTAATCCGATAGTCGAAATACAGATTGTTTTTCCCGTTTTTCAATTTGGGCGAGGTGCCCAATAACAGACCTACTTTATTATAGGGAATATCGGATACTGTTGAATAAAGATATGCTTCACTGTTTTTCTGAATAGTCCGATTACATACATAGATGGTAATTACAAGAACTGTCAGCAATAAAGGTGCTCCTATAAAGATAATCTTTTTCATTTTTTATATTCAGAGTTCTTTGCAAAGATAGGGATTTGGGTTGAAAGTTGACTTGAAAGCATAAAAAAAGGAGCAACGCCTTGCTCCAACCTTTGTTAACCTTAAATCTAATACTATGAAAAACACATTGCAAAGATACAGCTTTTTCAGATATTGGCAAGCGTTTTATTAGAAACGCCTGATTTTATAACATTTATTTTATTTCTTAATTGAATTTGTTAGGATAATTAAGAAAAAGATGGTTTCTCCGATATATTCTAACTACTTGTTATTCTATCAAAACCAAGGTGCTTTTTATCCTGGCCACTTCTCTTTCATTAAGTCTTCCATCTTGAGCAATTCGTCCCTGTATTGGGCAGCTTCAATGAATTCCAGCTTCTTAGCTGCTTCTTGCATCAGTTTACGGGTGCGTTCCATACTTTTCTCCAGCTGAGCTTTACTCATATACTGTACGACCGGGTCTGCGGCAATATTGGGTGAAGAGGGTTCCACGTATGCACGGGTTGTTTTTTGCGTTTCCTCCATTTCGTTACCGTTGCCGAATACAGCCAGGTTGCGTGCTTTCTTGATCTGCTGTGGAGTGATTCCATGCTCTTCATTGTATGCGAGTTGTTTTTCGCGGCGGCGGTTAGTTTCGTCAATGGTCAGTCGCATGCTGTCCGTGATCTTGTCGGCATACATAATTACCATTCCGTTTACGTTTCGGGCAGCTCGTCCGGCCGTTTGGGTTAATGAGCGGTGTGAACGGAGAAAACCTTCTTTATCTGCGTCGAGGATGGCCACCAGTGATACTTCCGGAAGGTCAAGTCCTTCACGTAATAAATTTACCCCGATCAATACGTCATATACACCTTGGCGAAGATCATCCATGATCTTGACGCGCTCTAAGGTATCCACATCGCTGTGGATATAGTTGCAACGTACATTATTATTTAATAGATATTCCGTTAATTCTTCAGCCATACGTTTAGTCAGAGTAGTTACGAGTACGCGCTCTTCCCGTTCGATACGGAGTTGGATCTCTTCCATCAAATCGTCTATTTGGTTTAGACTGGGGCGTACTTCGATAATAGGATCCAATAGACCGGTAGGGCGGATCACTTGCTCAACGACGATGCCTTCTGATTGCACCAGTTCGTAATCGGCGGGGGTAGCACTTACATAGATAACCTGTTTAGCCATTGATTCGAACTCTTCGAACTTTAACGGGCGATTGTCCATTGCGGCAGGCAGTCGGAAGCCATATTCCACCAAGTTAATTTTGCGGGCCCGGTCTCCTCCGTACATAGCACGTATTTGCGGAACACTTACATGACTTTCATCTATTACAATCAAGAAATCATCCGGAAAAAAATCTAACAGACAGTAAGGGCGTGTACCTGCTGCACGACCGTCAAAGTATCGTGAATAGTTTTCGATGCCGGAACAATGACCCAGTTCCCGTATCATTTCCATATCATATGTTACTCGCTCATAAAGGCGTTTCGCTTCATATTCTTTGCCGATAGATTCGAAATAGGCAACCTGTTTGGTGAGATCATCCTCTATTTCATGGATGGCGCGTAAGGTTGCTTCTTTGGTAGTCATAAACAGGTTGGCGGGATATATTTTATAAGCCTCAAAAGGTGCGATGGTTACTCCGGAAACCGGATCTACTTCTTCGATGCCGTCAATTTCATCCCCCCAAAAGGTAACCCGAAGTAAATTGTCCGAGTAGGCCAGATAAATGTCTACCGTGTCTCCTTTTACCCGGAAATTTCCACGATTGAGTTCGATGTCGTTACGCATATACAGACTATCTACCAATCGTCGGAGAAACACATTGCGGTTGATGGTTCGTCCTCTCTCTATTTCAATAACATTATCATAGAAATCCGATGGATTTCCCATACCATAGATGCAAGATACGGAAGATACCACCACCACATCTTTTCTTCCGGAAAGGAGAGCTGAAGTTGCAGCCAATCTGAGCTTGTCAATTTCATCATTGATAGCGAGGTCCTTTTCTATATATGTATCCGAACTCGGAAGGTAGGCTTCCGGCTGGTAATAATCGTAATAAGAGACGTAATATTCGACAGCGTTATTGGGGAAAAATCCTTTAAACTCACCATATAGCTGAGCTGCCAGCGTTTTGTTATGGCTCAGAATCAACGTAGGTTTATTGATATTGGCAATAACATTGGCAATGGTGAATGTCTTTCCGGAACCGGTTACACCCAGTAACGTTTGTGCCGGTATACCTTCAAGAACTCCTTCGGTCAGTTGTGCGATTGCTTCCGGCTGATCTCCGGTTGGCTTGTATGCGGATGTTAATTCAAAATTCATGTTTCTTTTTTCTTTCAGAAGACAATATTCGGCAAAATAGTTGAGATAAACAAATAGTTTTTCTCAAATTATCTTATAAACAGTTGCTCTTCAGATTGTATTATGCTACTCAAATAAACTCTTGGAAAATAATCAGGGATTATGTATCGTCAAGATTTTGAGTTTCCATGCTATGTATATTTTAAGTTTTTATCGGTTTGACACGACCTATTAAAAAATAAACTTTTAGCGGAGTTTTTGAGAAGTAGTGGTAACGATTTAGAATTGTATGAATTTCAGTGATTTGTAGTGCTGTGCTGGCAAATAATTCCTTTTCATATACATACGTACGGCACTAATTACAAAAAACAATCATGATAGATTGTTTTTTGTAATTAGTGCCGTGAAAACTTCCAGTGTTATTCTACCGGAGGTTTCCACGTTACTATAAGTCCAAATAGAAGAAATGAGAATCATCATACGGATAATCGTATTTGATCGGAAGTTCTTCTTTCTCGATTTTCTTAAATCCAGATTTTTCATAAAATGAGTGTGCCCTATCAGTGTTTTTGGGAGTGTCGAGGATGATTTTTGAGAAGCCGTGAACTTTTGCAAAGTCTAAGAAAACTGTGTATAATTGCTGTCCAAGATGATGTGGATTTCCTCTATAAGGCTTATACACAAAAAATTTTTTCAGTATACACAATCCATTTCCTTTGTTCATCAAGCCGATAGTTCCTACAACTTTTCCGTTTTCTTTTGCTACCCAAAAACATCCTCCATTGTCGATGTATTTTTCGCGTATGCAAAGTAGTTCCGGCTGATCTTCAACGCTAACCAATGGACGAGTTCCGTCATTTTGACAATGCAGTACTATAGCAATAATTTCATCTTTATCACGCTCTGAATATTTTTCAATTTCTATCATTTTATTTTTGTATTTAATTTAGAATAACTTCTTTTCGATTCAAATATTTTATTGATGTAGCAGGCATTCTGTCACTATTGTACATTTATAACAAGTGGTGTTACTTGTAAAATAATCCATAAATGAGATATATAAATTATACCTAAAAGATAATATAAACCTTTTTCATTGTCACAGATGGCCGAGCTAAGCACTACCTGCATTTGCCATAGTTGCAATATCCAATTAATTGCGTGCCATAATGAAAGATATTGTTTTCATACTTTTTACAATTTCCAGCAACTGATTTTCTTCCAATCCTGCAAATATCTCTTTGACGGATTGGTTTGCTGCTATATCTAAGGTGTGATAAACTTTTATTCCATTGTTTGTAAGACTTATTAACTCTGCACGGCTGTCTTTTATTGTTTTTTCCCGATATATATAACCTTTCATTTCCAGTTTTTTCAATATACGGGATAATAATCCTTTATCCATATTAAGTGCTATGGATATGGCTTTTGCATTCCGATTAGGATATAAATAAACATCTTGGATAACACGGATTTCAGGAAGCCCCAATTCGCTCCCTAAATAGGTTTTGTTCAGGATACCTAAATTTTTGGTATAAAACCTATTAAAAGCTCTGATATAATCTATATGCTCTTGTTTCATGGTGCAAATGTAAATAGAATAGTTGACTTAGTCAACAATGCGTGCAAAAATAAATGCTTATGTGATCATAAAATGTTTGAGTGTTTTTATTTTTCTTCATGAAAATATAATGGTTATAGTTTCATTCCATTGCTTTCCTGTCGCGATTGGATGGCTTGCCTAAAGTTCTGCCTTACTTTGTCGAACTGTTCTATCTTTGTTAAGGTTCAACTACCAGGCAGTTATAAAACCGGCAGATATATTTTTGCGTGCAAATATGGATGATTTTTTTCTGTTTATGCTTGTATAAAAAACAAATTAATTCTCATATTTAATAAACTGATAAGGATTTGTGCAAATTCTACTCTTGAAGAGAGTTGTCGGTTTTATTTGAGTTTGTTTTCACGACTATTAATCAATTTACTTTTGAACTCTTTGTGAAAGTCTGCTTTGTATAGGTATTCTGTTAATCCAAAAGTGTTTATTTATAGGGTTGGCAGTTGCTATTCTAAGTAGAGATACTATCTTTATCAGTTGGGTGTGAACTTTGTTATTATAATAATGTGTAATGCTCCGGGGTGAAAGATTAGGAGCTTTTGTGTATTTATTCCCCAAGATGTGTGGCTATTCTCCATTTGTTCCCCAGTCTTCCTTATATTGCTTTGTGCTTAACTTGCTGTTTGATAGATGTTTTGTATCCTGTCCGTATTCTGGCATGCCTTTTGTTTTTTATTTGGCATAAGAGTTAGTTTTAATTATTCACACTAAAAGATTACAATTATGAAAAAGGTATTAGTAGCGTTAGCAATGATTATGGGATTGGGAACTTCAGTGGCATTCGCTGGTGTATCGGGTGATACTTTAGCAGTAGAGCAGACCATGCAGACGCCCCAAGATGAATTTACAAAAATTGATGTTAAGGATGTTCCTGCCGTAGTTATCAATGCCTTGGCCAAAGATTATGAAGGTGCTGCATTAAAAAACGCTTTTGTAGCTGAAAAAGAAACTGGCAAGGTTTATAAAGTTGTATTGACTGTAACTAAAGAAGATCAATCTACAGAGGATGTTACTGTTCTTTTGAATGAAAAAGGCGAAATAGTGAAAGAATAAGGTAATTGGATTAGGGATTTCTATTTGACCTTTATTATGGTAGCTCCGGTTCTTAGGGACCGGAGTTTTTTTCGGTGATAAAGTAAGATTCTAATTGACTTCTCTTATTATGCTCTTACTCTTTTCCTGCTCTGAAGTTTGGTGGTTTATGATTTTAATGATTAATTTTCTTGATAAACAAATAGATTTTTAAAATAAATCCTTTACTTTGCACAACATAACTAACAAAATACAACGAAAGACATGATTTGGAATGAGAGCATCGAATGCATGGAACGCGATAATTTGCGTAAAATCCAGAGCATTAGACTAAAGAAAATAGTAGAATACGTTTATCACAATACGCCGTTCTATCGTAGGAAAATGCAAGAATTAGGTATCACTCCTGATGATATCAACGGAATAGAAGACATCTCCAAACTACCATTTACCACTAAATTAGATTTACGCGACAATTATCCATTCGGACTGTGTGCCGTGCCTATGAGTCAGATTGTACGTATCCATGCATCATCGGGTACTACCGGCAAACCGACTGTAGTAGGGTATACCCGTAAAGACTTATCGTCCTGGGCAGAGTGTTTGTCTCGTGCCTTTACGGCCTATGGAGCAAGCCGTTCGGATATATTTCAGGTATCATATGGCTACGGTCTGTTTACAGGTGGGCTGGGAGCACATGCCGGTGCCGAAAATATCGGGGCTTCAGTTATTCCCATGTCGAGTGGTAATACGGAGAAACAGATTACTTTGATGCATGATTTCGGATCAACCGTCCTATGTTGTACACCGTCTTATGCCCTTTATCTGGCTGATGCGATTAATGATTCCGGTTTCCCGCGTGAAGAGTTTAAGCTGAAAGCAGGCGCCTTCGGTGCAGAACCCTGGACAGAAAGCATGCGTAAAGACATCGAGGCAAAATTAGGGATTAAGGCTTATGATATATATGGATTAAGTGAAATTGCAGGTCCCGGCGTCGGATATGAATGTGAGTGTCAAAACGGTACCCACTTGAATGAAGATCATTTCTTCCCTGAAATAATAGATCCGCATACATTACAGCCTGTAGAGCCCGGGCAAACCGGTGAATTGGTTTTCACCCATCTGACTAAAGAGGGTATGCCTCTATTGCGTTACAGGACGAAAGATCTGACCGCATTGCATTATGAAAAATGCTCTTGTGGACGTACTTTGGTACGTATGGATCGTATTCTGGGACGCAGCGATGATATGCTTATTATCCGTGGAGTCAATGTATTCCCCACACAGATTGAATCTGTTATTTTGGAAATGGTAGAGTTTGAGCCGCATTATCTGCTGACTATCGACCGTAAGAATAATACGGATACTATGGAACTGAAAGTTGAAGTTCGTCCGGACTATTATTCGGATGAAATAAATAAGATGCTGGCTTTAAAGAAAAAGCTGACAGCACGTTTGCAGAGTGTGTTAGGTTTGGGAGTAGATGTGAAGTTGGTGGAACCTCGCAGCATCGAGCGTAGTGTGGGTAAAGCGAAGCGTGTGATTGATAATAGAAAACTATAACGAATATAAATATAAAGTCATTTATTATGGTAGCAAAACAACTTTCCATTTTTTTGGAGAATAAATCAGGCCGACTGACAGAGGTGACTGAAGTATTGGCAAAGGAAGGTATTAATCTTTCGGCTCTTTGCATTGCCGAGAACGCCGATTTTGGTATTCTCCGCGGAATTGTATCCGATCCGGATAAGGCTTACAAAGCTTTAAAAGATAACCATTTCGCAGTCAATGTGACGGAGGTGGTAGGTATTAACTGCCCTAACGTGCCCGGTGCGTTGGCTAAAGTATTACAATATCTTTCCAATGAAGGGGTTTTCATTGAATATATGTATTCATTTGCCAATAATAATTCTGCAAATGTGATTATCCGTCCCAACGATATGGAAAATTGTATCCGGGTGTTAACAGAGAAGAAAGTTGACTTGCTGGCGGCAAGCGATCTGTATAAACTGTAAAACCTGTGAGTAGTGATGGGTGGTTAGTGAATGACTGTTGCATTGTTTATAAATTAACCATCCATCATCGCTTATTCACTATTCGTAACTAAACTCTATTCTTCCATTCTTTTTTATCTTAAAAAACATTGATTAATTGGTTTATTCAGCGCGAATCTTTAACTTTGCGCATTATTTAAATACAGAATGAAGAAGAACATCATTATAACGCTGCTTGCAGCTACTGTTTTATCCTCGTGTGGAGAGTACAATAAGTTGCTAAAAAGCACCGATTACGAATACAAGTATGAGGCCGCTAAGAACTACTTCGCTAAAGGTCAGTATAATCGATCGGCTACATTGCTGAACGAGTTGATAACTATCCTGAAAGGTACGGATAAAGCAGAAGAATCATTATACATGCTGGCTATGAGTTATTATAATCAGAAAGATTATTCTACTGCGGCCCAGTCATTTATCACTTACTTCAATACATATCCGCGCGGTCAGTTCTCAGAGTTGGCCCGCTTCCATGCCGGCAAAGCTCTGTATTTGGATACTCCTGAACCCCGTTTGGATCAATCAAGTACTTATCAGGCTATCCAGCAGTTGCAGATGTTTCTGGAATATTATCCCCAGAGCAGCAGAAAACAGGAGGCACAAAATATGATTTTTGCTTTGCAGGACAAGTTGGTTTTGAAAGAACTTCTGTCTGCAAGATTATATTATAATCTTGGTAATTATCTGGGCAATAACTTCATGTCTTGTGTGATCACTGCCCAGAATGCTTTAAAGGACTATCCTTATACTGATTATCGTGAAGAACTGTCTATATTGATTCTCCGGGCCAAGTATGAAATGGCGGTGAATAGTGTGGAAGACAAGAAGATGGATCGTTACCGTGAAACGGTAGACGAATATTATGCTTTCAAGAATGAATTTCCGGAAAGTAAATATCTGAAGGAAGCCGAAAGGATATTCAAAGATTCTCAAAAAGTAATTAAAGACTAAATTATAAATAGATTTATGGATTACAAGAAAACAAATGCTCCGACGAATACCATTACCCGTGATATGATGGACTTATGTGCCGATACCGGTAATGTTTATGAAACAGTAGCTATCATTGGTAAGCGTGCCAATCAGATCAGTGTGGAAATAAAGAACGACCTTTCCAAGAAACTTGCGGAGTTTGCTTCCTACAACGATAATTTGGAGGAAGTATTTGAAAATAGAGAGCAGATCGAAATTTCACGTTACTACGAGAAATTGCCGAAACCCGATTTGATTGCTGCGCAAGAGTATGTAGAAGGAAAGATCTATTATAGAAACCCGGCAAAGGAAAAAGAAAAATTACAGTAATTTTCTTCGCCGGTTGAAGAGTTAACAGTCAAGTAGTAAGTAGGAGTCTATTCTTCTATCTCTTATTGCTTGACTTTTTTATTCCGGATTAAACACAACTTTAAAAACTATGATTCAACGAATTCAAACGATTTATCTTTTGCTTGTTACTGCATTACTGATAACAAGTATGTGTCTGCCTGTCGGCAGCTTTATAGGTGCTGATGCTGCCATGTATACTTTCAAACCATTGGGGGTGGAACAGAACGGAATGTTTTATTCTACTTGGGGAGTATTTGGTATATTGTTGCTTAGTGCAATCATCGCATTTGCCACAATCTTTCTTTTCAAGAACCGTATGTTGCAGATTCGCATGTCGATATTCAATAGCATTTTGTTGATTGGTTATTATCTTACCTTTCTTGCTTTTATGTTTGTCCTGAAGAAAGATCTGAATGCTGCTTTTCAGATTTCATGGGCGTTGTGCCTGCCGTTGATTTCGATTATTCTCAACTATTTGGCTATTCGTGCGATAGGGCGGGATGAAGTGATGGTAAAGGCTGCCGACCGTCTCCGATAAAAAAGATTCACCACAAAGGATACAGGATGTCTCTATGGACACCATATCCTTTGTGGTGAATTCATTTATACGCTTTTACTTCTTTATGTCAAATAAATAAGTGATTTTTGCTGTAATGGTACTATTGGCCGAACGTGCAAAATAGTCTTTTTTGGTGCTGTTATAAAAATCGGCCAGTCCAAAATAATATCTTCCTTCTAAAAGAAAATTTCCGGCCTTAGTCCTGACTTCGATTCCGCCGCCACCTGCAATTCCATAGTCGAATTTATTTTCTATCCGTTTTCCATATTGTTCGTTGGGTGCCCGATTGGCTGTTTTCCAACTACCTTCTCTTTTTTCGTTTTCGCTTAACAAGAAACCTATTTGCGGTCCCAGGTTGATGAAGAACTGTGCTCCTCTGTCTTTGCCGAAAGCCAAATGGGCAAGAAAAGGTATTTCAAGGTAGTTCAGGGTACGGACATAAGAGTCTTCTGAAGAAAAGCCTTGCTCGGGGTCGAATTTTTCGTCCCATCCCCGTTGCGAGAAGTTAAGTTCCAATTGTGCTCCACAAATCATAGCGAAGTATTTTTCGGAAATATAACGTGCTGTTATTCCTCCGGTAATTCCTAATAATCCGTTTTGCTTAATGGTAGGTTGGAAAGAAACGGTACTGTAATTTGCACCTCCATTAATTCCGATGGCAAAATTATGTCGTTGTTCGCCTATCTGGGCATTTGCCGGCAGTACAATTCCTGCCAGCAAAGCAGTTCCCAGTAGGATTGATTTCAGTTGATTCTTTTTCATTCGAAGTCAAGTTTAATCAATTCAAAGTTCTTTGTGAAATGGACAAAGAATACTTTCTTGTTCACAAATCCTCCCCAGTTATTGACACGTTGGAATTTAAATCCGGTTTGGATAGGAGTTAAATCCATCAGAGGGAGATTTTTTTCCAGTTCGGAACCGTATTTGGACAGTCCTTTGAGGAAGAAGTATCCTGTGTCAAAACCCAGCATACCGTATTTCGGGTACCGTTCTTCCATCTCTTTGCTGTACCATTTGCGATAAGCATGAGTGAAGTTGATTGCAGCAGGTAGCAGATTATTCGTGTAGAATGACGAATAGAAATAGGTGTCCAGCTCAAAGAAACTTTCCAGATGATCCTTTGTATAAGTTTGCCATTCAGGATAACCGAATAGATGAATACGCGCTTCCGGGTTATCTCTTACAAGTAATGTCAATTGGGGAATGATTTTCAAAAGCGTCAAATCGTTACCGGAGGTGGGGATGAAGAAGTTCTCTTTATCGTTACGCAAAGCTGCTTTCAGCGTTTCCACCGGGGCGTTTTCCTTTAATGTTTTCACCGGAATCCCTTTGCTTCCCAGTTCCTGTTTTAAGCCTTTGATAAATTCAACTTTATCTTTATCCACAACCGAAGATTCCAAAAGAATCACGTTAGCATTCGGGAATTGACGTGTGAAGTGCTCGTAGACTTCGGAGTACAGATAAGACTGTGGAGTATTGATTTGATAAATAAACGGGTTGCTGAATACTTCGCCTTCTTTTGAAGAGAAAGGGACAACCAGGCGAATATCGTTTTTCTTCGCGAAAGCTGCTAACGGTTTAATATGCTGTTGCTGTGCCGGACCAAAAATGACATTCATATTCTTCATCTCACTTTTTGCCAGAATGTTGTTCAATGATGAACTTTCTTTATTGCAATCGTAGACGTATAGATCGATTGAAGTGCCGGTACGTTTCAGACTGTCAACTGCCATCAGGAAGCCTTCATAATATTCTACCATTCTTTTGTCGTCAAAGGGTAACAAGAGAGCCGCTTTGATGGTAGAAATGCTTTTGGGTGTTTCTTTGTTTTCACGGAACAATTCGCTGTTGCTTGGCGGTGTGATATTGGTGTCTGTCTGGGGAGTAGTGACTGCCGATTTCTCTGACGGATAGGGGATACAAAGGAATTGTCCCTTCTTCATACCGTTCTTCAACTCCGGATTGGCTGCAATCAGTTCCTGTTCAGGAATGCCATATTCACGGCTGACGCTGAAAATAGTCTCTCTGCGTTTCACTTTGTGCATGTCTCTGCAACGGGGCTTTACAGCCGGTTGGATAATGGGTTGTTCGGGAGTTGTGACTACTGCTTCTACTGTAGAGTCGATGGCTTCTGCAGCGGAAGGGATACGGATAACCTGTCCGATACGGAAGTTCTCTGCACTTAATCCCGGATTGGCGTCACAAATGGCTTTTGCAGAAACTTTATAGGTGGTTGTCAACCGATAAAGGGTTTCTCCCGGTTGAATGGTATGGAACATTTCACTTTTCTGGGCGGTTTTGTTCTGTGGGATTTTGATGGCTTGTCCTGCATAGATTTTGTCCTCACAACCGGGGTTCAGGCGAATAATATCTGCTTTGCTGACTCCATACATACTTGAGATGGAATATAAGCTTTGCCCCTTTTCAATAGTGTGAAGGAAGTAGGATTGGTTCTCTTGTGCCAATGTGCTTAAATAGGAAACACTTATAAAAGACAGGAGAAAGAAGATTCGTTTGATTGATTTCATCAATTTATTAATCTTAATTTGTAATTTTTACTATTCAATTCTCAATTGATTACGGCAAAGGTACGAATAATGTCATAGATTCACATAATATATTGAGTTAAGAAAATAATATTGTGTTTTTTAAAACTATATTTCGGGCGGAAACATTAATTTTGCAACTCAATAAAAGTTAGAGTATGCAGGAAACAGAATATATAAATGTGTACGGTGCGCGCGTACACAATCTGAAAGACATTGATGCGGAAATACCACGTGACAGCCTGACTGTGATTACCGGACTGAGTGGAAGCGGGAAATCATCTCTTGCTTTCGATACAATATTTGCAGAGGGCCAGCGCCGCTATATTGAAACCTTTTCGGCTTATGCCCGCAACTTTCTGGGCAATCTGGAGCGTCCGGATGTAGATAAGATTACAGGGTTGAGTCCGGTTATTTCCATAGAACAAAAGACTACGAATAAAAATCCCCGTTCCACGGTCGGCACTACTACAGAGATTTACGATTATCTCCGTCTGCTTTATGCCCGTGCCGGAATAGCCTATTCTTATCTCTCGGGAGAAAAGATGGTGAAATACACTGAGGAACAGATACTGGAACTGATCCTGAAAGATTATAAAGGAAAGAAAATTTATATGCTGGCACCTTTGGTGCGTTCACGTAAGGGACATTACAAAGAACTCTTCGAGCAGATTCGCAAAAAGGGATATTTGTATGTCCGTATAGATGGAGAAGTACGCGAAATCACCCACGGACTGAAACTGGATCGTTATAAAAACCACGACATCGAAGTCGTTGTGGATAAGCTTATCGTGGAAGATAAGGATGACAAGCGGTTGAAACAGAGTGTCGCTACTGCTATGCGGCAGGGCGACGGATTATTGATGATTCTCGATGCACAGACAGAGAGTATCCGTCACTACAGTAAACGCCTGATGTGCCCTGTCACGGGACTGTCGTATCGTGAACCGGCTCCGCACAACTTTTCGTTCAATTCTCCGCAGGGAGCTTGTCCGCGTTGTAAGGGATTGGGGGTAGTCAGTCAGATTGATGTAGATAAGGTGATTCCTGATAAAGAGTTGTCTATATATGAAGGGGCGATAGCTCCTTTAGGTAAATATAAGAATGCAATGATTTTCTGGCAGATCGGTGCTTTGCTGGAGAAATATGATGCGTCATTGAAGACTCCCGTAAAAGATTTGCCAAATGATGCAATCGACGAGATTCTGTATGGCTCGGACGAACGTATCAAGATAAAAAGCTCTTTGATAGGTACTTCTTCCGATTATTTTGTGACGTATGAAGGTGTTGTCAAGTATATCCAGATGTTGCAGGAGAAAGATGCTTCGGCCACTGCACAGAAATGGGCGGAACAATTTGCCAAAACCACAGTTTGCCCTGAATGTAAGGGAGCGAAACTGAATAAGGAAGCACTCCACTTCCGTATCCATGATAAAAATATCAATGAACTTTCAAATATGGACATCAATGAGTTGTATGACTGGTTGATGAAAGTGGACGAATTTCTGACGGATAAGCAGAAAATGATTGCCGCAGAGATTTTGAAGGAGATACGTACCCGCTTAAAATTCCTGTTGGATGTAGGATTGGATTATCTGTCTTTAAACCGTAGTTCCGTCAGTCTGTCGGGTGGGGAGAGTCAGCGTATCCGTCTGGCCACACAAATTGGTTCTCAACTGGTCAATGTGCTTTATATTCTTGACGAGCCGAGCATCGGGCTGCACCAACGTGATAACCTGCGGTTAATCAACTCCTTGAAAGAACTGCGTGATATGGGTAACTCTGTGATCGTGGTAGAGCATGATAAAGATATGATGCTGGCTGCCGACTATGTGATTGACATGGGGCCTAAAGCCGGACGACTGGGGGGAGAAGTTGTTTTTGCCGGAACTCCGCAAAAGATGTTGAAGACCAGTACGCTTACTTCACAGTATCTCAACGGACAAACTGCCATCGAAGTGCCTTCCAAGCGGCGTCCCGGTAATGGAAAATCTTTATGGTTGCGTGGCGCTAAAGGGAATAATCTGAAGAATGTAGATGTCGAATTTCCGTTAGGCAAATTGATTTGTGTTACGGGAGTATCCGGTAGTGGTAAGTCTACGTTGATAAATGAAACTTTGCAACCGATACTTTCGCAGAAGTTCTATCGTTCTTTGCAGGATCCTTTGGAATACGATTCTATTGAAGGATTGGAGAACATAGATAAGGTTGTCAATGTGGACCAGTCTCCGTTGGGGCGTACTCCGCGTTCCAATCCTGCCACTTATACCGGTGTCTTTTCAGATATCCGCAGTCTTTTTGTCGGATTGCCGGAAGCTAAGATTCGTGGCTATAAACCCGGTCGTTTTTCTTTCAATGTCTCCGGAGGACGTTGTGAGGCATGTTCCGGGAATGGCTACAAGACAATCGAAATGAATTTCCTGCCCGATGTATATGTTCCATGTGAAGTTTGTCATGGCAAACGTTATAACCGCGAAACTCTGGAAGTGCGTTTCAAGGGAAAATCCATTGCCGATGTGCTCGATATGACCATTAACCGTGCGGTAGAGTTCTTTGAAAATGTTCCTCAGATTCTGAACAAAATTAAGACTATCCAGGATGTTGGATTGGGATACATTAAATTAGGGCAATCATCAACCACCCTTTCGGGAGGTGAAAGCCAGCGCGTAAAATTGGCAACGGAGCTTTCGAAACGAGATACGGGAAAGACTTTGTATATTCTTGATGAACCGACTACCGGTCTGCATTTTGAGGATATCCGTGTGCTGATGGGAGTATTAAATAAATTGGTGGATAAAGGTAATACTGTGATCGTCATTGAGCATAATCTGGATGTGATAAAGATGGCGGATTACATTATCGACATGGGCCCCGAAGGCGGTAAAGGGGGAGGGGAACTTCTCAGTTTCGGGACACCGGAAGAGGTTGCGAAGAGTACAAAAGGATATACCCCGAAGTTTCTTCGCGAAGAACTGAGAATCGATTGATAATTTATATATACGATATTAACTTGTTAAATAATAAAGAGTTAATATCGTATTTGTACAAAGTTAACTTCCTGCAACTACGAAGTTAACTTTGTAGAGTTACGTTATTAACTTACTAATAGCAGCTTTTTTCTATGGCTGCTCCAATATACATATATCTATGAAAATCAATAAGACCAATGCTGCCCGTCTGTTGGATAAGGCCAAAATTTCCTATGAACTTATCCCTTACGAGGTAGACGAAAATGATTTGAGTGCTGTGCATGTAGCGGCCAGTTTGGGAGAGAATATTGATCAGGTTTTTAAAACTCTTGTGCTTCATGGCGATAAAACGGGATACTTCGTTTGCGTGATTCCCGGAGACAAAGAGGTAAATCTGAAGCTTGCCGCAAAGGTGTCCGGTAATAAGAGTTGTGATATGATTCCTATGAAAGAGCTTCTTTCCGTCACCGGATATATCCGCGGTGCCTGTTCGCCTGTCGGAATGAAAAAACATTTTCCCACCTATATCCATGAAACCTGTCTGGAGTTTCCGTATATTTATGTAAGTGCGGGGCAACGCGGATTACAGATAAAAATTGATCCTAAAGAGCTAATAAACGAGGTTCGGGCGGAAGTTTGTGTATTATATACTGTTTAATTTCAGTAAAAAGTATATATTTGCAGAAAATATCTATTTAATAATCTAATATTCTAATTTTATGTTTGAAGGACAACCTAAGGGTTTGTATGCTCTGGCACTTGCCAACACAGGCGAGCGATTCGGTTACTATACCATGCTTGCGATTTTTACTTTGTTTCTACAAGCAAAGTTTGGTTACACTGCTGCTGAAACTTCTACCATTTTCGGATGCTTTTTGGCTGCTGTTTATTTTATTCCGTTCTTTGGTGGTATTCTTGCCGATAAGTTTGGTTATGGCAAAATGGTGACAATGGGTATTGTAGTCATGTTTATCGGCTACGCACTGCTTGCCATCCCGACTTCCAACGATTCCGGCAAAGTAATGATGTTTGGTGCACTGGCTCTGATTGCTTGCGGTACCGGACTTTTTAAAGGTAATTTGCAGGTAATGGTGGGTAATTTGTATGATGCCCCCGAATATAGCTCCAAACGTGACACGGCGTTCAGTATATTCTATATGGCTATCAATATCGGTGCGATGTACGCTCCGACAGCTGCTACAAAGGTAACCAACTATATGTTGGGCAAGGCAGGGCTTTCGTATGTTCCTCAGATTCCTTCATTGGCACATCAATATCTTGACGGTACAATCACTCCTGCTAACCAGGCTACTTTGGAATCATTGCAGGCTGCACAGAACTTTACCGGCGACATTGCCACATTCTGTACTACTTATATCGATAAGCTTTCTGAAGCATATAACTATGGATTTGGTGTGGCATGTGTATCATTGATTATTTCGATGTTGATTTACGTCGCTTTCCGCTCTACATTTAAACATGCCGACTACAACTCTAAACAAGCTAAACCGGCTAACGTAGTTGAGGAGAAGTTGACTCCGGAACAAACCAAACAGCGCATCGTGGCTTTGTTGCTTGTATTTGCCGTAGTTATTTTCTTCTGGATGGCTTTCCACCAGAACGGACTGACACTGACATTCTTTGCACGTGATTATACCGCACAAGAGGTGACCGGACTCGACCGTTTGGGCTTCAATATCGTGAACCTCACCTTCTTGTTGATTGTTATTTACGGACTTTTTTCACTGTTCCAGGGAAAGACCGGTAAATCAAAAATGATTGCCGGTATAGTAGTTGCTGCCGCACTTCTCTGTCTGGGATGGAGCTATAGCTCTATGGATCCTACTGTTAATATTCTGCCTCAGATCTTCCAGCAATTCAATCCGTTCTTCGTGATTGCCTTGACTCCGGTTTCACTGGCGGTGTTTGGATATCTTGCCAGAAAAGGGAAAGAACCTTCTGCTCCGCGTAAAATCGGTATCGGTATGATGATTGCCGTATGCGGTTTCTTGATAATGGCCATTGGGTCTATCGGGTTGCCTACTCCGGATGCTCTGGCAGCCAGTGGCATCGAGAAAGACGCACTGGTTTCTCCAAACTGGTTGATCTCTACTTATCTGGTGCTTACTTTCGCCGAGTTGTTCCTCTCTCCGATGGGTATTTCGTTTGTTTCGAAAGTAGCTCCTCCCAAATACAAAGGTATGATGATGGGTGGATGGTTTGCCGCAACTGCCATTGGTAACTACCTCGTTGCCATCATTGGTTATCTGTGGGGTGGCATGCAGTTGTGGATGGTATGGAGTGTACTTATCGTATGCTGTCTGCTGGCCGCTCTGTTCATCTTCTCTATCATGAAGAAACTTGAAAAAGTAGCATAACCTTCGGGTTGTATCTATACACCAAACGCCCAGTTACATTATTTGTTATTACGATAACAATATATGTAACGGGGCGTTTCTTATATTGGCATTTTCTTTACATGCGCATCAGAGTTCCAATCCCATGATATAGTCATTCATATAATATCCGTTTCCGATGTGAAAATCACCTTCACGTAGTTTTTTCATCCCTTTATGTTCATAAAAGTGCAATGCCTTGTTATTCCGGTTGACATTTAATTCCATCAGACAGGGAGACGGATGAATCTCTTTGATGTATTGTACTGCGTGGTCAAATAGTTTGCTTCCCAGGTGTGCTCCCTGAAAAGAGGGAAGGACATATATTTTCTGGAGATGAAACACATCATCTCCTTGAGGCTGTACTGATACATAGCCGCAAGGTTCATCTTCCTGGTAAGCGATGAAGTATACGTGTCCTTCTTTTTCTATTTGTTTGCGGATATTCAGGGGCGCGTACATCCATTCCATCATGTAGTCAAGTTGATCGGGTGAAAGTATTTCTTTGTAAGTAGCCGGAAATACCTGTTTCGCCAGTTTGTTAATCAGTATGCAATCATCTGAAGTGGCTTTTCGGATAGTAAACATGTTTGTTGTATTTTTCGGTTTATGTCGCAAATATAGTGATAATTTGCTTTTATAATAAGGTGGAGGTATCTTAATAAGTTAATTAGTATGAATTTAAGGTACTTTGCATTGCATAGTACTAAAGTTATGCATATATTTGTCGCATCAAAAAGGTAAAGCTTATGAATGTAGATAATGTAAAGTCGCAAATGCGAAAAGGCATGCTGGAATATTGCATCATGCTGCTGTTGCATAAAGAGCCGGCTTACGCTTCGGATATCATCCAGAAGTTGAAAGAGGCAAAGCTGATTGTGGTGGAGGGCACATTGTATCCATTGTTGACCCGATTGAAAAACGATGATTTACTTAGTTACGAATGGGTGGAATCTACACAGGGACCGCCACGGAAGTATTATAAGCTGACAGAGAAAGGCGAGTTGTTCCTTGGCGAACTGGAACTTTCGTGGAGGGAGCTGAACGAAACTGTGAATCATATTGCTAATAGAGAATCCATTTAAAAAGAAATAAAGATGAAAAAAACATTAACCGTAAATTTAGGTGGAACCGTTTTTCATATCGACGAGGATGCCTACCGGTTGCTCGATAATTATTTGTGCAACCTAAAACTTCACTTCCGCAAACAAGAAGGAGCAGAGGAGATTGTGAACGATATAGAGAATCGCATCTCCGAACTATTTGCCGAGAAGTTGGCTGCCGGATCGCAAGTGATTACGATTGCCGACGTAGAAGAAGTGATTGCCCGGATGGGAAAACCTGAAGATTTTGGTGAGGAGAGTGAGGAAGACGAACCTCAAAAGACAGCCGGACATACAGGGGCACAATCCGGCACAACCATTCATCGCCGTTTTTACCGTAATCCGGATGATAAAATATTGGGAGGGGTGATTAGCGGGCTGGCTGCATATCTGAACTGGGATGTAACGCTGTTGCGACTGATTATGTTCGTTGTGCTGATCTGTGGATATGGAGTGTTGATTCCTATATACATCATCTGTTGGCTGATTATTCCCGAGGCCCGTACGGCAGCCGAGAAGTTGAGTATGCGCGGTGAGGATATCACCATAGAGAATATCGGTAAGACGGTGACTGATGGGTTTGAAAGGGTAGCCAACGGGGTGAACAATTATGTAAATTCAGGTAAGCCCCGCAGTTTTCTGCAGAAGGTGGGCGATGCGTTGGTATCGATAGCGGGTTTCTTTCTGAAAGCCTGTCTGGTGGTGCTCGCCATTATATGCAGTCCGGTGCTTTTTGTGCTTGCCATTGTTTTTGTTGCTCTGGTGATTGCTGCCATTGCAGTAGCCATTGGTGGTGGAGCTGCTCTCTATCATATGCTGCCAGCAGTCGATTGGTCACCGCTGATCTCCACTTCGCCGATGATGACCATTGTAGGAAGTATTGCAGGAGTAGCATTGGTGGGCATACCTTTGGCGGGGATCATTTATGCTATTCTCCGACAGATATTTGATTGGCTGGCTATGGTGTCCGGACTGAAATGGTCTTTATTGATACTGTGGGTGCTGGCAGCCGTAATCTTTGTTATTAACCTGTCTTATTTGGGATGGCCTTATCCTTTCCTTTTGGTCGGATGACCTGTCCATGAATAGATTGACATGTGTAGAAATACCTTCCGTTGTGTGTCCGGAAGGTATTTTTTTTGTAGATAATATGCGTTTTATTTCAAAATCGGGGATTCGGGTATGAATATCCGTAAATCATATACAACCGCTCTTTTTTATTCCGGTAATTTTGCAATTAAATATATCGGCTATCGGATTGGTATCGCGACATAGGATGTAGCCAAAGATGTATGAGTAAAATTATAACGACAATAATATGACTATCGAAAGTTTTAAAGAGTATGTAAAGTCACGTAAGCCTCTCAACACAGAAGAAATCCACTGTTTTATGGATGATATGAGTAACGAGGCAAGGCGTTTTACATTCAGGCTGAATGCTTCTTATCATACGCCGGCCGAAGTACGAAATTTATTATCCGAGCTTTTTAGAAGTCCGGTTCCGCCTACACTTCGCGTATTTCCTCCGTTCTATACTGATTTTGGGAAGAATATAGTGATAGGTGATGATGTATTCATAAATGCCTGTTGCCACTTTCAGGATCACGGTGGCATAACCATTGGCGACAGTTGCCAAATCGGACATAATGTAGTGTTTGCCACTCTTAATCACGGGCTTGCTCCTGAAGACCGCGGAACAACGTATCCTGCTCCGATTGTTTTAGGAAAAAATGTCTGGGTAGGGGCAAATGCCACAATTCTTCCGGGTGTGATGATTGGTGACAATGCCGTTATTGCGGCGGGAGCGGTGGTCACAAAAGATGTGCCGCCGAATGTCATTGTCGGAGGAGTTCCGGCGAAATTCATCAAATCGATAGCCCCCGAATAGAGCTGAAGATGGAGAGTTGCTAAATTCCGGGTATAACTGCCGTATATTTGACAGCACTCCTGTATGGTTTGAGCTTTGGCAAAGGATGGTGGCAGGCAACGATCGACGGCTTGCATTGCAGCAATCGTAAACGTATGAGAAAAGTAATAAAATAACTTATTAAAATATTGAATAATATGAGAACAAAATCTGTTTTACTAACGCTTTTAGCAATCTTATTTATGAATTTACACGCAGCGGCACAAGATCCCATAAAGCAGGGGCACAATGGTAAACGAATTTTAGTTGCCTACTTTTCGGCAACCGGTACTACGGCGGAAGCTGCAAAGAAACTGGCTCGGGTTACGGGTGGTGAACTGTATGCCATCACTCCTGCAAAACCTTATACGAATGCCGATCTTGACTGGCATAACAAACAATCGCGCAGCTCGGTGGAGATGAACGATCTGAAATCACGTCCGGTCCTTAAGAATAAAAAAGAAAACATAGCCGATTATGAAGTGATCTTTATCGGCTATCCCATCTGGTGGAATCTTGCACCTCGTGTTGTGAACACTTTCATTGAAAGTCATGATCTTAAAAATAAGATCATCATACCTTTTGCCACTTCGGGGGGAAGCAGTATTACAGGTAGTGAGACAGCATTGAAAAATGACTATCACAATTTGAAATGGAAAGAAGGAAGATTACTTAATCGTGCCAATGAAAAATCCATTCGTGAGTGGGTCGATAAGTTAGGGTACTGACTATCTGGAACCAAAAACAATGATAACGTATTTATTTATCGGTAGCATTGGCTTGTAGAGAGCGATGCTGGTCGTACTTGCCATACTGCATACGGATGACGCTTGCGAAGATTACCCCTCACGTTACAATCCTGTTTGACGTGAGGGTGATCTTTTTAAGTTAAAAAAATGTCTTATTCTGCGACTATACACAAATCTTTTGTTATTTTTGTTTGTTACACAACGAAAAAAGTATATAAGTGTATGGGCGAGCATATATGTTTCAGAAGAAATGAAAGACTGGCAACGGTAAACCCGCATTGGCGGGGTAATCCTGTGGTGAGAGGAAAGTTTGTCAATCGCCAGCATCGTTTTCGTCCCGGGATGGGAAGTGTCTTGAAATGGCGCCTTTCTCCCAATCCGCAGCGGAAAGAGAAGAAGAGTGTGAAGTGGAATCCCCGGATGAGTTATCTGCGTTCATTGGAAGGGGTGGTCGGTAATTCGCTGATATGGCTGGGGCATAACTCCTTCTTCCTTCAATTGGCAGGAAAACGTGTCATGTTCGATCCTGTTTTTGGAGATATCCCTTTTGTCAAACGTCAGAGTGATTTTCCGGCAAACCCCGATATTTTTACCGATATAGATTACCTGCTTATCAGTCACGACCATTTCGACCATTTGGATAAGCAAAGTGTAGCCCGGCTGGTGAAGAACAATCCCCGGATGAAACTTTTCTGTGGGTTGGGTACCGGTGAATTGATAAAGAGTTGGTTTCCGGAGCTTGAGGTAACGGAGGCCGGATGGTACCAACAGATAGAAGATGACAGGTTGAAGATTACTTTTCTTCCTGCCCAGCATTGGAGCAAGCGTTCGGTGCGTGACGGAGGACGAAGGCTGTGGGGAGCGTTTATGGTACAGGGTGACGGCATCTCCATCTATTACAGTGGCGATACCGGATATTCCAGGCATTTCCGTGAGATACCCGAGCTATTCGGGACACCCGATTATGCTTTGGTGGGTATCGGTGCTTATAAGCCGCGTTGGTTTATGCAGCCCAATCACATTTCACCTTACGATGCACTGACAGCGTCCACCGATATGAAAGTAGCTCTTACCATCCCGATGCATTATGGTACGTTCGACTTGTCGGACGAACCTCTGCATGACCCTCCGCAGGTTTTTGCTGCCGAAGCAAAGAAACGTAGGATAGACGTGTATATTCCGGTACTTGGAGAGATTGTCAAGTTGAAGCGGATGTAAGCTTTCCGAAGGAGTAAACGGACACTCTGTTCTGCTAAAATAAAGGCTCTGTTCCGTCGGAACAGAGCCTTTATTTTAGCAGAACAGAGCCTTTATTTGGAATCTGTAGTGTTTGGTTTCAACCATTTGTCCAGCCATTCGAAGAAAGTGCGTTGCCACAACACACCGTTTTGCGGTTTCAACACCCAGTGGTTCTCGTCTGGATAAATAAGCAGTTCAGCCGGTACGCCACGCATTACGGCAGCGTCGAACGCAGCCATGGCCTGATTGGCAAGGATACGGTAATCCTTCTCACCGTGGATGCAAAGAATCGGGGTATCCCATTTTTCGACGAACAAGTGCGGAGAGTTCGCAAAAGTGCGCTGGGCAACCGGATTCTGCTTTTCCCAGTATGCGCCTCCCATATCCCAATTGGCAAACCATTTCTCTTCTGTCTCCAGGTATTGCATCTCCATGTTGAAGATACCATCGTGGGCAATGAAGGCTTTGAAACGTTTGTCGTGATGTCCTGCCAGCCAGTAGACGGAGAATCCTCCGAAGCTGGCACCCACACAGCCCAGGTGGTCTTTGTCAACGAAAGGTTCTTTTGCCATTTCGTCGATTGCCGTGAAATAATCCTTCATGCATTGGCCACCGTAATCTCCGCTGATAGCTTCGTTCCATTCCACTCCGAAACCGGGAAGTCCGCGGCGGTTCGGTGCTACAACGATATAGCCGTTGGCAGCCATAATCTGCATGTTCCAGCGATAACTCCAGAATTGGCTTACCGGGCTCTGTGGACCGCCTTCGCAGAAGAGCAGTGTCGGATATTTCTTATTCGGATCGAACTGGGGCGGATAGATGACCCATGTCAGCATTTCTTTACCATCTGTCGTTTTCATCCAGCGTCCTTCAACTTTGCCCATCTCTATCTGATCGTAGATCTGCTTGTTCTCTTGAGTCAGTTGTGTCGTCTGCCCATCCAGGGAAACGGCATAAATTTCATCGCCCATGCTCATAGAGTGACGTTTGGCAATCAGTTTATCACCGAAGAGGGCAACGCCTTCATAGTCGTACATACCCGAAGTGACAGGACGTACAGAATCATTGGTCAGATCGAGTGAGTAGATTTGAGTTTCACCGTGCCATACACCGGTGAAATAGATCGTCTTGGCATCCTGGCTCCATACGAATGCATCTACATTCGAATCGAACGCTTTGCTGGCAAAACGTTTTTCTCCGGTTTCCAGATTCATGATGAAGAGACGGTTCTGGTCTGCTTCGTAACCATCACGCTCCATACTTTGCCAGGCGATGCTCTTTCCATCCGGAGAATATTGCGGATTAGTATCATAACCCATCATACCTTCGGTGATATTTATTGTTTTCTTGGTATTGAGGTCGTATACATAGATATCCGAGTTGGTAGAAATGGCATAAGCCAGTCCCGTTTTCTTTCGACAGGTATAAGCCACTTTATCCGAGGTCGTGTTCCATGCCAGTTGTTCGATACCTCCCCATGGTTTCATCGGACTTTCGTAAGGCTCACCTTCCAGCACGTCTACGATGTTGGTTACCGACTTGCCATCGAAATCGGCGATAAAGGGGTGGGGGGCAGTTGTCACCCATTCATCCCAATGTTTGTACATCAGGTCGGTGATGATGATGCCGGTTGCTTTGTCCAGGTCAGGATATTTGTCAGCCGTGCTTTTAACAGTCTTTACTTGGGCGATGAACAGTATCTTCTTGCCGTCCGGCGAGATGGAATATCCTTCGATATCCCCGTCATAATTGGAAATCTGTTTGCGTCCGCTACCGTCGGGGTTCATTTCGTACAGTTGGCTGCTGCCGTTGTCGTTGCTCAGGAAAAGCAGTTTGCTTCCGTCCGTTGCCCAAGTCACTTCATTTTCCTGAAAAGGAGTGTGAGTGATTTGCCGGTTGTCGGTTCCGTCTGCGTTCATCACAAAAACTTCCCGGTTGCTTTTGTTTTCGGGTACACTGTAGTAAGCCACTGTATAGGCTATCTGCTTTCCATCGGGCGATACAGAGAGTCCGCCGATACGTCCCATTGCCCAGAGTGCTTCGGGAGTCATCCGCTTCCCCTCGATTTTGATATCGGATTTTCCGATCAGCGCCTGGTCCGTTTTGCCTGCATCCTTGGTTCCGCCACAGGATGCTAACATCATTGTTGCCGACATAATAAATAGGTTTACTTGTCTCATAAGTTTTTAATAATTGATTATTTGAGTTGCGAAGATAAGCAAAAATCAGGTCAAATCTGCTTTTTTTGCCAGTTTCCTTTCTTTATATAGATGTACGACAGAGTCAGGATACAGATTCCGTATAAATGCTCTGTAGTCCAGCAGAAGGCTACGTCTACTCTCAAATAGAGGATGACATACGTGATATAAGCCAGATAGACAGCCAGCACGCAGAGTTCTAATCCCAGTGCCGTACGTGTATTGCCCGTTCCGGATACCGCCTGGAAATAAACATTGGCCGGGACCAATATCAGATAGGCGGAACATAATACCCATAACGAGGGGATGGAAGCCTCTTTCAGATCCGGTATATCTGTATAGATACTTAACACCAGATCGGGGAAGAGGGCGAAGAACAGTACCAGAGGTAATACAAAAACATAGCCGATGCGTACATGCTGCCGGATAGTTCCGGGTACGCTTTTAATCTCTCCTGCGCCTATCAGGTTGCTCACCAGTGAACCGCATGTGGTGGCAAATGCCATCGCAACCATAAACGGAATACCCGATACGTTGCGGATAATGTTCGTAATAGCCAGTGCGCGTTCGCCCAGATGTTCCACAAAAAGGAAGAACATGAACCAGGTGGATAGTGAGAAGAAATTTTGGATCATAGTCCAAAAAGATACGTTTAATATTCGTTTTAATGTTTCCGGTTGGAAACTGGGAAGCTGGTTCAGTGCATACTTCTTACAGTCTATCCGCTTCCAGGTATAGACGATGAAAAAGATGACCGATACCATTTCGGCCAGTGACGACCCGATAGCAGCTCCGGCAATACCTAATGCGGGGAAGCCGAACTTACCGAATATCAGGATATAGTTGAATACTACGTTGGACAATACCATTACGATTGAATTCAATGTCAGGGTCTTGGTCTGTGTGGTACCTACAAAAAATGCCCGGAACATCACGCCGACGAAAGAGAAAAAGAAACCAAAAACTCTCCAGTTGATGTAGCTGATGGACGCGTCATAAATGTGCTGCGAACTGATAACCAGTTTCAGCAAATGAGGAGAGAAGCATAAAGAAAGGGTAAATGCCACTATTGCCAATGCCAGCAAAAAATAGACCCCCTGATAGAATATCGGTCCGATGGTGCGGTATTGTTGCTCGCCGTTTCGCCGGGCTATCAGGATTTGTGCTCCGATGCTGAATCCGAACGCCATCATGAAAATGGCCAGATAATATACGCCTGCGATGGCCGAGGCTCCCAGTTCGATTTCGCCTACCCGTCCCAGGAAGGCAGTGTCTGTCATACCTATTAATTGTTCCATGATCAGGCTGATCAGGATAGGGTAGGCTATGAGCCATATCTCTTTGTATGTGTATTTGGTAGTCATGTTTTTATATATTCTATAAAGGGGAAAAAAAGCCGGACAAACATATACTGCTTGCCCGGCTCTTCGGTCTTTAAGCTAATTTTTATTTCTTATCGCTTATTCTGCTTATTAGCCCGTTCTTTTGCCATCTGTTCCTGCTGTTTCTGCATGGCTTCCAAACGTGCGGCAAATCCGGTCTTCTTCATTTGCTTCGGATCTTTTTTCTTTGCTTCCAGATCGGCGAGCAACTTGTCTTCGTCAGTTGTCCGGCGCAGTATGATCATGGTTACCACACTGATCAAAGTCGAAATGAAGTAGTAATAGTTCAATCCCGAAGGATAGTCGTTCAAAACGAAGAGGAACATAATCGGCATCAGATACATCATCCACTTCATTGCTGCCATTTGCGGCTGGGCACCTGTATCCTGCTGCTGCATCGTGTACTTCGTGTTCAGGATATTGGTAATGGTCATCAGCAGGCAGAACAAGCTGAGGTGATTACCCAAGAACGGAATATGGAACGGGAAAGTGATGAATGCGTCGTAGGTCGATAAGTCGTCCGCCCAAAGGAAACTCTGCTGGCGGAGTTCGATAGCGCTCGGCACAAACATGAACAATGCCATCAGGATAGGGAATTGAACAAGCATCGGCAAACAGCCGCCCATCGGGCTTACACCGTATTGACTGTATAGTCCCATTACCTCTTGCTGTTTCTTCATCGCATCTTCCTGCTTGGGATATTTCTTATTGATCTCGTCAATTTTTGGTTTCAGTACACGCATCTTGGCCGATGACATATAAGTCTTCCAGGTTGCCGGAAAAACCACAACTTTCACCATAATTGTCAATAGCAACAGTACGACACCCATGCCTAATCCCCAACCTGACAACCAGTCGAACACGTTGATGGTGATCCATTTGTTGATCCATCGAATCAACGGCCAACCCAGATATACCAGGTTGTTGAGTTCCCATTTCTCTTCACGTCCCTTGTCCAATGCGGTCAGTGTTTTATAGTGGTTCGGGCCGAAGTAGAAATACATGTCGGTCGGTTGCTTACCGGTAGGATCGAAGAACGTACTCATTTCAGCCGAGTAGTCTTTGATGTAGCCACTTCCCTGTTTCTCCATTTTCGATCTGACCGTAGTCTTTTCGAAATCCTGTTCTGCAATGAATACAGAAGAGAAGAACTGGTTTTTGAAAGCAATCCAGTCCAGACGCTCCGGTACTGACTTTTCATCGTCTTTACTTGCCGAAAGGTTGTCCACATCATCACCTGTATATTTGTAGGTGAGGTCTGCCAAACGGTTCTCGTAAGTATATCCTTTCTCGATCTGGCGGGCACGTTGTGACCACGAGATGTCCACATAGTTTGTAGTAGCAGCCAATTTGCCTTCCATACCTGTTGCTTTAATCACAAAGCTCATCAGATAATTATCCGGTTTCAGTGTATAAATAAAGTCGATATAGCTGGCACTGTCGGCGGCCAGACGCATCGTAACACTGCTGTCTGTTTTATTGACTGCTTCGAAATAGAAGTCTTTCGTCTGGAGGGCACCCTTCTTATTGTAGAAGTTGAAGTTCATGGAAGCATCGCTGCCGTTGAACAACACAACCGGTTTCTTATCTTGTCCCATGTAGTTTTTCAACAGGGCAGAGTAAACGCGGCCGCCTTTGTTATCCAGAGTGATTTCTACCAAATTGTTCTGGATAGTAGTAAACGCCTCTTTACCTTGGGTAGCATTGAAGAAGAGAGATGCCGAATCGGCGGCTGTTTCCTCTTTTTCATTAGCCAGTGCAGCTTCGGTTTTGGCTTTCAGTGCTTCTTCTTGCTGCTGTACCACGGCTATAGAGTCATAATACCGCTTCTGGGCGGCTATTTGCTCCTCGCTGGGACGGCTCAGAAAACTGAATCCTACCAGTAATATACCTATTAAAACGAGGCCTGTGATGGTGTTTTTATCCATTCTCTTGTTTTAGTGATTAATGATTAATAATCTATACGATAGTGATTTTACTTATCGATTGCAGCCTTAATGAACGATACGAACAACGGATGCGGGTGTAGCACCGTACTGCTGTATTCCGGATGGAACTGCGTTCCGATGTACCATTTCAATGTAGGGATCTCTACAATCTCTACCAGGTCCGATTCCGGATTGATACCTACACATTTCATGCCGGCCTCTTCGAATTGCTTGCGATAGTCGTTGTTGAATTCGTAACGGTGGCGATGACGCTCCTGAATGTGTTCTTGTTTATAAGCTTCGTATACTTTAGAGTCTTTTTTCAAGACGCATTCGTAAGCACCCAGACGCATTGTACCTCCCATATTGGTGATGGCCTTCTGCTCTTCCATGATGTCGATAACGTTATGTTTGGTCTTTTCGTCCATTTCAATAGAATTGGCATCGGCATAACCTAGTACGTTGCGGGCAAATTCGATGGCCATGCATTGCATACCCAGGCAGATACCAAAAGTCGGAATGTTATGTTCGCGGGTGTACTTGGCAGCTACGAACTTACCTTCGATACCACGTGAACCGAATCCCGGACAGATAACTACTCCGTCTACATGTCCCAGCTGTTCGTCCACATTGTCCGGAGTGAGGTGTTCGGATGATACATATTCTATTTTAACTTTACGGTCATTATAAGTGGCAGCCTGTGACAGTGATTCCAGGATAGACTTATACGCATCCTGCAGTTCAACGTATTTACCTACCATTGCAATAGTCACCGTTTCGGTAGCATTGGCACGACGGTTCAAGAAGTCTTTCCAAGGTCCCAACGGCGGACGTTCGCCCACAGGTAAGCCCATTTTCTGAAGTATGGTTTCGTCCAAGCCTTGTTCCTGCATCAACAGGGGTACTTCATATATAGTTGAAGCATCGATTGACTGAACGACCGCATTCTCGGCAACATTACAGAACAATGCCACTTTCTTACGCAGGTTGGCGTTCAGGTCATGTTCGGTACGAAGCACCAGAATATCCGGTTGCACTCCGAGTGACTGCAATTCTTTTACAGAGTGTTGGGTCGGTTTGGTTTTCAGTTCTTGAGCGGCAGACAGGAAAGGCACATAAGTTAAATGCACGCACAACGCATTCTGTCCCAACTCCCATTTCAACTGACGGATACTTTCCAGATAAGGCAAGGACTCGATGTCACCTACCGTGCCTCCGATTTCTGTAATTACAAAGTCGAACTTATACTTGTTGCCCAGCAACTTGACGTTACGCTTGATTTCATCCGTGATGTGGGGAATGACTTGAATGGTTTTTCCCAGATAGTCTCCACGGCGTTCTTTATCAATGACGCTCTTATAGATACGGCCTGTCGTGATATTGTTGGCCTTTGTAGTCTGGATGCCCAGGAAACGTTCGTAGTGTCCTAAGTCAAGGTCGGCTTCATGGCCGTCTACAGTCACGTAGCATTCTCCGTGTTCATAAGGGTTCAATGTTCCCGGGTCAATGTTGATGTACGGGTCAAACTTTTGGATAGTTACTTTATAACCTCTTGCTTGCAGCAATTTACCGATGGAAGATGAAATGATACCTTTTCCTAAAGAAGAGGCAACACCACCGGTTACGAAAATATACTTTGTTTCTCCCACAGCTATAACTGTTTTAATAATTTGTTTCTAAATCGTTTGATTTGAATCTTAAAAACCGCAAAATTACAAAAAAATGGGGAAGAACGGATGCTTTCTACAAAACAAATTTATTAAAAAATGCAATTCCGGGTTCCGAAATGTTTGGACGACAAAAAGTTGTATGCCTCTAACGGATGAATGGGGCTTTATCCGTCTGGTAGCATAAGTAGCATAAACCTGTCTACAGGATAAATCCGTGTAGCTCATGCATGCCATACAAATTCCGGTAAAACAGATCGGTTGTTTCATCGATCCGTTTGATCGGTTATTCCTATTAAAAATGAGCGAATTTTATGTAATCTAAACTATTTAATGTAAATTTGCCCTCAAATTTGTTATAAAAATGAAGACTAGTCACATCTCAACATTAGCATTTGCAATCCTGTTTTCTTCGTCAGTGATGGCGCAGAAGACGATAAAACCGGTTTCCGAGACAGTGCAAAATGAAGTGAAAGCTGATACACTTTCCGAGGTGCTTCAGCAGTACCTTCTCCTGAAACTGAATCTGGATGGTCCGAAGCCCAAGATGGATACAGTGTCCATCTTATATAATAATTATATAGGAGAGTTGGAATACCTCAATGATCCTTCAGTACCTATGCGTTATGTGAAAACAGATCCGGATTACTACCGCCTGTTTGTTCCGCTAACTTATTATTATTCGCCTATTGCGGAATATTCTACTATGCGCTGGAAATTTAAAGAGCCTTTTACTGCACCTTCTCTTAATGAGCAGTTATCACCGTGTGACACTTTGCAGTTTACCAAAATCAAGAGATCGGCCCGGCTGGTAGATGCTGCTTTGATGGATTTATACCTGAACCATCCCAATTTGGTTGTTACTACCGAAGATCATATAATGAGCCGTAAATTGTATCATGGCAATAAAAAGATTGAAATTCCGAAGACGGAAGTGAAAAGCCTGTTCCGTGCAGATAAGGTAGAAGAGAATGTAGGTGAAGCAGAAATGGTAATTTCGAAACCTAACTGGTGGGTGACGGGAGGTAATGGTTCGCTTCAAATTACTCAGAACTATATATCGGACAACTGGTATAAAGGTGGTGAGAGTAACAATGCTGTAATGGCTAATTTACAGTTGTTTGCCAATTACAATGACCGTGAGAAAGTACAGTTTGAGAATCTGTTGGAGGCTAAATTGGGATTCAACTCTTCTCCATCGGATGAATATCATAAGTATTTGGTCAATACCGACCAGTTGCGCTTGTATTCCAAATTAGGTATCCAGGCTGCACATAATTGGTACTATACTATCACCGGTGAGTTTAAGACTCAGTTTGCCAAAGGTTATAAGGCTAACAGTGAAGAACTGGTTGCTGCTTTCCTTGCTCCTGCTGATGTGATTGTCAGTGTCGGTATGGATTATAAGCTGAAAAAGAAAAAATTCAACCTTTCCGTATTCATGTCTCCATTGACCTATAACCTTCGTTATATTGGTAACAAAAATGTGGACGAAACCAAGTTCGGACTGGATAAAGGTAAATGTTCAAAGAATGACTTTGGTGCACAGGTACAACCTACCATTTCATGGACCATTATTCCGTCCATTGTAGTCGATTCCCGTCTGAACTATCTGACTAACTATAAATGGGTACGCATTGAGTGGGAAAATACTTTCAATTTTGTATTGAACCGTTATCTTTCTACTAAGCTTTTTGTGCATGCACGCTTTGATGACAGTGCAAAGCCGACCACCGGTAGCAGTTATTTCCAGTTGAAAGAGTTGCTCAGTTTTGGTCTGAACTATAAATGGTAAAGGAATAGTTGACACAAAGATAAATATGGGGCCGACTGGAGTTTTCAGTCGGCTCTGTTGTTTCCGGTAGTGCAAATTTCATCGCTGTAATTAAAATGTTATACTTAAAGAAAGCGCCTTATGATTAAACAAGATTATCTGATACGAATGATTCAGGAAATCATTTCATTAATTGTTAATATGATTTTGAATAAAAAGAAGTTTCGTAAGGATGAATGGACAGAGTACGACTGTCTTACACGACAGATTTTAGGACTTCCTCAGGAGCAGTTGCAGAGTATGAATCCGGATGAACTGATTGACCATTATGAAGGAGATCCTAACCGGATGGGAAAGATAGAACTGGCTGCCATGACCCTGCTGAAGATTTCGGATGAGATGGAGTCTAATATTTTGCAAAAGTCTAAACTGCGCCAGGATGGGCTCACTTTACTGAAGTATGTTCAGAAAGAAAGCAGCACTTTTTCCATTCAACGGACAGATTTGATTCGGATGATTGAGATAAATGAATGTTTGAAGATGTAAAATAAGGAAATGAACAGAAAGTGATAAAAGAATCGGTTTCTGTTTCTAATTTATTTTAAAATATCGGAGGATGATAACAATTTAGCAGTAAAGCAGGCAAAAAGCCTGCTTTTTCTGTTTCTACTCCTGATTAATGGAGTAAAAAAATACTTCAAAAAGAACTCTTATTGCGCTATAAAAAACATTCAAATACTTCGTAGTTCTCAAACTTATGCTTAAATTTGCCGCAATTTGTAATGTGCAGTTTGCAAAATGACTAATATAATAACTCATCAAGGTATTGTGGAAAACATAAGTGGTTCTCAGGTTTCTGTGAGGATCATCCAAACATCGGCCTGCTCAACTTGCAGTGTCAAGGGACATTGCTCTTCGGCAGATAGCAAAGAGAAGGTAATTGAGATTACCGACACTTCATCTGTATGGAAGGTAGGTGACGAGGTGACAATTATTGGTGCTACTTCCATGGGTATGCAGGCTGTATTTCTGGCCTTTGTTATTCCTCTCTTTCTTTTAATTCTCGGCCTTTTCGTTTTCAAGACAGTTCTTCATAGTGAACTATATGGAGCGCTTGCTGCTTTAGCGGTGCTTGTTCCTTATTATTATATAATATGGCTGAACAGAACTCGGTTGAAACAAAAATTTTCTTTTACTATAAAACCAATAAATAACTAAAAATTATGAATTTGATTCTGATTGCAGTGATTTCTTTGGGAGCTATTGCGCTTGTACTGGCTGCGATATTGTATGTTGCTTCCAAGAAATTTGCCGTGTACGAAGACCCACGAATTGCCCAGGTATCCGAAGTGTTGCCTCAGGCTAACTGCGGTGGATGTGGTTATCCGGGTTGCAGCGGATTTGCTGATGCTTGCGTCAAAGCCGGTTCGCTGGAAGGTAAGTTTTGTCCGGTAGGCGGACAACCTGTGATGTCGCAGGTTGCTTCGATCCTCGGGCTGGACGCCGGAACTGCAGAACCGATGGTGGCAGTGGTTAGATGTAACGGAACCTGCACGAACCGTCCGCGTACAAATATGTATGACGGTGCAAAGAGTTGTGCTATTGCCGCTTCGCTTTATGGTGGAGAAACCGGCTGTAGCTATGGGTGTCTGGGATGTGGCGATTGTGTGGCTGCTTGCCAGTTTGATGCTATTCACATGAATCCCGAAACAGGACTTCCTGAAGTGGATGAAGAAAAGTGTACAGCCTGTGGCGCTTGCGTCAAAGCTTGTCCGAAAGCGATAATCGAACTTCGTGCTAAGGGCAAAAAATCCCGCCGCGTATATGTATCTTGTGTCAATAAAGACAAGGGGGCTGTTGCGCGTAAAGCTTGTACGGTAAGTTGCATCGGTTGTGGTAAGTGTGTCAAGACTTGTCCGTTTGAAGCAATCACACTTGAGAACAATCTTGCTTACATTGACTACAACAAATGTAAGTCTTGTCGTAAGTGTGTTGAAGTTTGTCCCCAGAACACTATCATCGAGTTGAATTTCCCTCCGCGCAAACCCAAAGAGGAAGCACCTGTTGCCGAAGCTGCTAAAACAGCTGAAGCTTAAGAAAACGAGTAATAAACAGATAAAATACAGAATTGTATGTTGAAGACATTTTCAATTGGTGGTGTTCATCCACACGAAAATAAACTGTCAGCACATCAACCCATTATTACGGCGGAAGTTCCGGCAAAAGCTGTAATACTTTTGGGGCAGCATATCGGTGCACCTGCTAAGCCTATTGTGGCAAAAGGTGATGTGGTGAAGGTGGGCACTAAAATAGCCGAAGCCAATGGCTTTGTTTCGGCTGCCATTCACTCTTCTGTCAGTGGCAAAGTCGCTAAGGTTGATTCAATCGTCGATGCGAGTGGTTATGCCAAACCTGCTATTTTTATAGATGTAGACGGGGACGAATGGGAAGAATCTATCGATCGCAGCCCTGAACTGGTGAAAGAGTGCGAATTGACTTCGGAAGAGATTGTGAAGAAGATAGCCGATGCCGGTATTGTTGGTTTGGGAGGAGCTTGTTTCCCCACTCAGGTTAAACTCTGTCCGCCTCCTTCATTTAAAGCAGAATGTGTTATTATGAACGCTGTAGAGTGTGAGCCTTATTTAACTGCCGATCATCAGTTAATGTTGGAGCATGCCGAAGAAGTAATGGTAGGAGTTTCCATTCTGATGAAAGCCGTAAAGGTAAATAAAGCGTTTATCGGTATTGAAAACAATAAACCCGATGCTATTGAGTTGATGACAAAAGTTGCATCCAGTTATGCCGGTATCGAGGTTGTACCTTTGAAGGTGAAATATCCGCAAGGAGGTGAGAAGCAGCTGATCGATGCTATAACCAAACGTCAGGTTGCGAGTGGTGCACTACCCATCTCTACAGGAGCGGTTGTTCAGAATGTAGGTACAGCATTTGCGGTATACCAGGCTGTGCAGAAAAATAAGCCTTTGTTTGAACGTGTGATTACGGTGACCGGTAAATCGGTTGCTAAACCTTCCAACTTCCTGGCACGTATCGGAACTCCGATGCAACAACTGATTGATGCCTGTGGCGGTTTGCCCGAAGACACCGGAAAGGTAATTGGCGGCGGCCCGATGATGGGTAAAGCATTGGTTAATATCGATGTTCCTACTGCCAAGGGAAGTTCCGGAATTTTGATTATGAACCGGAAAGAGGCTAAACGCGGAGAAATACAAAATTGCATCCGTTGTGCGAAGTGTGTAAGTGCTTGTCCGATGGGACTGGAACCGTATCTGCTTTCCGCTTTGGCCGAGAACACAGAATTTGAAAGAATGGAATCAGAAAGAATCATGGATTGTATCGAGTGCGGTTCTTGCCAGTTCACTTGTCCTGCCAATCGTCCGTTACTCGACTATTGTCGTTTGGGTAAAGGGAAAGTTGGTGCCATGATTCGTGCACGTCAAGCTAAAAAATAATAAGTATGGAAAATAAATTAATCGTATCATTATCGCCTCACGTTCATGGTGGAGACAGTGTACAGAAAAACATGTACGGTGTGTTGATCGCACTGATTCCTGCCTTCATCGTTTCGCTCATATATTTCGGACTGGGTGCGTTGATTGTCACAGCGACTTCTGTGATAGCCTGTCTGTTTTTTGAATGGGCAATCGGTAAGTTCTTGCTGAAGAAAGAAACCACTACTATTTGTGATGGGTCTGCTATCATCACGGGGGTGTTGCTGGCATTCAATCTTCCGTCGAACCTGCCTATTTGGATCATTATTTTAGGTGCTTTATTCGCTATTGGTGTCGGTAAGATGTCATTTGGCGGATTGGGAAATAATCCGTTTAACCCGGCATTGGCAGGACGTGTGTTTCTGTTGTTATCATTCCCTGTGCAAATGACTTCGTGGCCGGTGGTTGGTCAGTTGACTGCCTATACTGATGCTACTACCGCTGCTACTCCGTTAGCCTTGATGAAACAAGCCGTTCATGGTGATGCCTCAGCTTTTAGCCAACTTCCTGATGCCTGGAATTTGTTCATTGGCAATAATGGCGGATGTTTGGGCGAGGTGAGTGCAGCCGCTTTGATTTTGGGACTCCTCTATATGTTATGGAAGAGAATCATTACATGGCATATTCCGGTATCTATTCTGGCCACTGTATTTGTATTCTCAGGCATTATGTACCTGGCCAATCCGGAAGCTTATGCTTCTCCGGTAATCCAGTTGCTTTCGGGAGGTCTGATGCTGGGTGCCATTTTTATGGCGACTGATTATGTGACTTCTCCGATGAGTAAAAAAGGTATGCTGATTTATGGTGTTTGCATCGGTTTACTGACAGTTGTTATCCGTTTATTCGGTGCATATCCGGAAGGTATGTCATTTGCTATTCTGATTATGAATGCATTCACTCCGCTAATCAATACATATTGTAAACCAAAACGCTTTGGGGAGGTAGCGAAGAAGAAATGAAAAAGTTAGAATCATCATTGAAAAATATGTTGCTGGTACTCACGGGAGTAACAGCTATTTCGGTAGCTCTGCTGGCTTATGTGAATGAGTTGACCAAAGGGCCTATTGCAGAAGCAAATGCAAAAACACTGAATGAGGCTTTAAAAGAAGTCTTACCCGAATTCACGAATAATCCGGTTGCAGAGTGTGATACTATGTTTAGTGAGAAAGACGGTAAGAAGATTGTTGACTTTATTATTTATCCGGCTAAAAACGGAGATCAATGGGTCGGGACGGCGGTTGAAGCTAAATCGATGGGATTTGGCGGAGAACTGAAAGTACTGGTTGGTTTTGATGCCGAAGGCAAAATCTATAACTATTCATTGTTGTCACATGCCGAGACTCCCGGGCTTGGTTCAAAAGCGGCCGATTGGTTTAAGGAAGGCAATAAAGGTAGTATTAAAGGAATGAATCCGGGTGAGCAACCGTTAACGGTAAGTAAGGATGGTGGACAGGTAGATGCTATTACCGCTTCTACAATCACTTCACGCGCTTTCTTGAATGCCGTGAACGCTGCGTATGGTGCTTATAAAGGCAATGGCGATACTAACGGGACAACCGGTGCTTCTCAGAAAGCCGCTCCGGTACAGGAGTCTGAAACTGCGATTGTCGATTCAGTTGTTATTAAATAAGAAAGGAGTATAAAGATATGAACAACTTTAAAGTATTGATGAATGGGATTGTTAAAGAGAATCCGACATTTGTGCTCCTGCTTGGTATGTGTCCTACATTGGGTACGACTTCTTCGGCCATTAACGGTATGGGCATGGGACTTGCCACTATGTTTGTTTTGATTTGCTCTAATGTGGTGATCTCGTTGATAAAGAACTTGATTCCGGACATGGTACGCATTCCATCATTCATTGTGGTAATCGCGTCTTTTGTGACTTTGCTTCAGATGGTGATGCAGGCTTATGTCCCTGGATTGTATGCTACATTAGGGCTTTTTATTCCGTTGATTGTTGTGAACTGTATTGTATTGGGACGTGCAGAAGCATTTGCAGCTAAGAATAATGCTCTTTCGTCCATGTTCGACGGAATTGGTATGGGACTGGGCTTTACGATTGCTCTTACATTGTTGGGAGCTGTCCGCGAGTTTCTGGGTACAGGTAAGATATTCAACTTGTCAATCATCCCCGAAGAATATGGTATGCTTGTCTTTGTTCTTGCTCCGGGTGCGTTTATTGCATTAGGATATCTGATTGCGCTGATTAACAGCCTTAAGAAAGCAAATTAAAATAAACGATTATGGAATATATATTGATATTTATCTCGGCAATCTTTGTTAATAACATTGTGTTGTCGCAATTTCTGGGAATCTGTCCGTTTCTGGGTGTTTCCAAGAAAGTGGATACAGCGTTGGGTATGAGTGCAGCGGTGGCTTTTGTGCTTACCATTGCCACAATCGTAACGTTCCTGATCCAGAAGTTTGTGCTCGATGCTTTCGGATTGCAGTACTTGCAGACTATTACGTTTATTTTGGTCATTGCGGCACTGGTCCAGATGGTGGAAATTATTCTAAAAAAGGTTTCCCCTGCACTTTATCAGGCACTGGGCGTATTCCTTCCCTTAATTACGACAAACTGTTGTATTTTGGGTGTGGCTATTCTTGTTATCCAGAAAGATTATGATTTATTGACGGGAGTTGTCTATGCATTCTCTACTGCTATCGGTTTTGGTTTGGCCTTGGTGCTTTTTGCCGGACTCCGTGAGCAAATGAGCCTTGTGAAAATTCCCGAAGGTATGAAGGGAACTCCGATTGCTTTAATTACAGCCGGATTGCTGGCTATGGCATTTATGGGATTCTCCGGAGTGGTATAAATCCTGACGACAAACAACTGAAGGATGAGCGGCGGACAGGCTATCGTTAAGGTAGTTCTTCCGTCGCTTTTTCTGTTATTTTGTCTTAATGCACATTTCCATCATGAAATAATATTCGTTTTTTGTGCATTTATCTAAATTTATTTTGTTACATTTGCAAACACTTTACAAGAAAACCGAAAAAACTAACCATTATACACGTTATGAAAGAAAGAATTTTAGTAACAGGCGGAACCGGATATATCGGCTCTCATACTGTAGTAGAGCTGCAAAACAGTGGATACGAAGTAATCATCATTGATAACTTATCTAATTCAAATGCTGATGTAGTAGATAACATCGAGAAAGTATCAGGTATTCGTCCTGTTTTTGAGAAACTGGACTGTTTGGATTTTAACGGTTTGGATGCCGTGTTCAATAAATATAAAGGTATTAAGGCAATTATTCACTTTGCAGCCAGCAAGGCAGTAGGTGAATCTGTAGAAAAACCATTGCTGTACTACCGCAATAATCTGGTTTCTTTAATCAATCTGCTTGAGCTGATGCCAAAACATGGTGTAGAAGGTATTGTATTTTCTTCTTCATGTACTGTATATGGTGAACCGGATGAATTACCTGTAACAGAGAATGCTCCGATTAAGAAAGCTACTTCTCCCTATGGAAATACAAAACAGATTAACGAAGAGATTGTCAGGGATACTGTAACTTCAGGTGCTCCGATAAATGCTATTTTGTTGCGCTACTTTAATCCGATCGGTGCTCATCCAACAGCATTATTGGGAGAACTTCCTAATGGCGTACCACAAAATCTTGTTCCCTATTTAACCCAGACAGCTATCGGAATTCGTGAAAAACTGAGCGTGTTTGGTGATGATTATGATACACCCGATGGTTCATGTATCCGTGATTTTATTAATGTTGTAGATCTTGCCAAAGCACATGTGATTGCTATCGCACGTATTCTTGAAAAGAAACAAAAAGATAAAGTTGAGACTTTCAATATCGGTACAGGTCGTGGAGTTTCGGTTCTTGAACTGATCAACGGATTTGAGAAAGCTACAGGCGTAAAACTGAACTATCAGATTGTAGGGCGCCGTGCCGGTGATATAGAAAAAGTGTGGGCTAATCCTGATTATGCAAACAATGAATTAGGATGGAAGGCACAGGAAACTCTTGAAGATACACTGCGCTCTGCATGGGCTTGGCAGTTGAAACTTCGTGAAAGAGGTATCCAATAAATTAGAATATTGTTTTAATTAACATATAAGAAATGAACAAATGTTTTTATACATTTGTTTATAGGATGCAAATCGGCCTGATGCTGTTTATGTGTATGTGAATATCCATAATTGGTACTTATGCCTCCCCGGCATAGACAGGTAAGATTGCATAGTAGTTTTGTCGTGTTTTATTTTGTGTTTGTGTTGTGACAGTACTACGACGTGAGTCGTGGTACTGTTTTTTTATTATGAACTTTATTTGATTTATCTTCTTCCGCTTTGTCAGATTATTGTCTGAGAACAAAATGTGATTACACTTTTAAATCACTTTACCAATACTACTACCGGATTCGATTCTTCATTCAATTCTTTTAAGACACTTAGTTCTTTCTCTATTTTTATTTCAGGATGTTCCTCCAGCCAGCTAAGAATGTCGTCTGCCTGGACTAAAGAGGCATATTCTCCTTTTTCATTAAAGAAAGTAGGGTTGAAAGGCATAAGCTGAGTTAAGTCATCGATGAATTTATTATCAGCTAAAGCTATATGGGTTACCTTCGTCTTTTTATCATAAATTCCATTGTATAAAACAGGCTTTTCTGTGTATAGTCCTCTGATAAATTGGAAATAGAGTAATTTGTTATTCTCTATTGCATAGCTGACCAGGATACGGTCACTATTGTTTTCCGAAAGTGTTCGTTCTTCTGCCGGCCAATGATATTTGCCGGTATTGAATATCATGTGTTTTTCCAATTGATAATCTTTCAATGTATAAATGGTGTCAGTAAACAATTCCTTGAAACGGATTTCATTATTATTTTTCCAAAGTGCCGTATGATTAGGCACACAAATGCTCTGCTTTCCATTACTGTATTGTATGTGGATGATACCACCTAACAGTCCGAATCCTTTGCGTACGGAAATACTGCTAATATCGTCTACCTGTCCGGTACCTAATTCAGGTATAATATTAGGGATTGTATCTATGAAATTGCCTTTTTCAGAAAAGTATAATACCGAACTGGGACATTTCTGCCCCAAACCACCTACATAATGTCCTACGATAATAGAATCACAAAATATAAATCCGTTGAGTCCGGGACGATTTATTTGAATACTGCCGGTTGAGGTTTCCGGAGTGGGAATGGTGATGATTCCCGCAAATTCACCTTTTTGGTCATATTTTACCAGTTGATTAGGTTCACGGTTAAAATATAACAACTGGTTTTGTGGATTCAGATATCCATTAGTACTATTATAAGCCTCCGGATCATCTCCTCTATGTCCTACGGAGCAAATAAACTTTCCGGTTTGCTTATCAAACAACAAACATTGTTTCCCATTATGGATCATAATCTTATCATCCAAAAGTTTAACTTCCGGAAAATCTCCGATTAAACAAGAGTCTGTTGTTTCTAAAGGGATGTATTGGATTGTTTTTCCAAGATCAGATACTTTGAGCTCTGCCAGTTTTTCTATTCCTTCGGCAATATCTATCTGATTGATTTCCGAGGTTTGCTGTGTTCTATTGCAAGAAGGCAATAATAATAGGGCGAAAATGCCACATGGTACAATTTGTCTCTTCATGTTTTTATCATTTATTTTAGGTTATAAAATACCTGTTGTTCGTTATGAAGGACAAATAAACTAAATATTTTAGTGATTAAACTATTTGTTGTAGTTAAATAACCAAAATATTTAGTTTTTTGATTCTTGAAAAATCTATTTCATAAAGATGACTACCGGATTAGATTCCTCGTTGATCTCTTTTGCAAAAGCAAACTTGCCATTTGGTTTAATTTCCGGATGCTCTTCCATCCATTCTAAAACACTACTTGCCTGAATAAGATCTACATATTCATTATCAGCATTACATCTACGGGGATTCAGAGGCATGAAGTTATCAATATCGTTCATAAAACTCTGTCCTTTGCTCACTTGAGTCGTTTGAGTGTTTTTATTGTATATGCCGGTGTATACCTCATCTCTCTGCCTGAACTGGAATATGATGATTGAAGCACTTTCCATCACATGATCGATTTTAATTCTTTCATCATTTTTCTTTTTCTGGTATCTTTCTTCTACCGGATAATGATATTTTCCTGTATTGAAAACCAGATAAGGATGTGACTTATTTCCGGATAAGGTGTAGATTGTGTCCAGATAAGCTTCTTTAAAACGTACTTTTCCATCATGTTTCCATAATGTAGAAAGCATCCGTGGAGATTCAATGACCTCATCACTGTTAAAGTATGCTATTATCATGCCATAGATCCCCATGTTGCCGTAGAACTCTCGTGCTTTTTCATTCTTTAATATGTTTATTCGTATTGTATTTATGGCTACGGGTATAACTGGCAGTAGAGATGGGATACTGTCTAATATTTCCCCCTTTTTGTCAAGGAGGAGAAAAGGGGGCTTCTTTTCCGTTCCTTTTATTGGGAAAAGGTCGGATTGGTAACTGATGATTAATGAATCTGTGAAAACAAAGCAAGCAGGATTTCTTGGGCCTAAGCTTTTGGAAACCTTAACTTCGCCTAAATAATTACCTTTCAGATCGTAGCGCATTAAACTACCGTTCCACCCGACAAAATATAGTTCTTCTGCCACATCATCGATCCAGAAAGTCGCTTCACTATATCCTCCCGGATCGTTACCTACATGTCCGATAGAACGTATGAATTTGCCGTTGGTTTTATCGAAGACTAAGCATTGCTTGTTTGTGCTAACGATAATGTTGTTTTTATAAACTTGTATATCCGGATTGTTATTGATCAGACAACTGTCTGTGGTTTCTAATGCTATATAATTGATTTCCTTTAGAAAATCGGAGGCTTTAAGTTCCGTTGGATTTTTAATTTTTCCAACAATATCTATCTGTCTGGGCGCTTTCGTTTCTCTTAATGGAGAGGTACAAGAGGCTAATAAAAGCATAGCACATCCGTATGCCAATAAGTAGTTTTTCATTGTATTATAATTTATGATGGGGCTATTTCAATTTCGTTTGAAAACAGAATGCCTGGCCGAAATCTAAATCTGCTATTTCTTCTTCAGGGTTGAATAAACCGAAGACAGATGAACCGGAACCAGACATGGCAGCATATACGGCTCCTTTGCGGTAAAGTTCTTTTTTGATATCTTCGATTACAGGGTACTGTGGGAAGACACTTTCTTCAAAATCATTCAGCATGTTGTCTTTCCATTCGTTTACCGGACGTTTGATGATTTCTTTTAATGAATGTTCGGGATGGCGGGGCCTAATGAATGAAAAAGCTTCCCGCGTCGAGACAAAGATATCGGGTTTTACAAGTACTAACTGATACCCTTTCAGTGATAAATCGACAGGGGAAAAGACATTTCCGATACCTTCTGCGAAAGTTGGTTTGTTTTTTATAAAAAAAGCGCAGTCTGCTCCTAACATGGCAGCATATTCTTCCAGCTTCTCGTCTGTCAGATGCAGGTGAAATTTTTCATTTAGCAGCTTCAGCATGAAAGCAGCATCTGCAGAGCCACCTCCTAATCCGGCACCCGAAGGAATGTGTTTGTACAAGTATATATCTATCGGGGGTAATTGAAATTCCCGATCAAGTAAAAGATAAGCTTTTACTACCAGATTGTTTTCGGGTTCTCCACTGATTTCAAGACCGGATTGATGCAAAGCAAATTTCTGTTTAGAGTCATTCAATATTGTAATTTCCAGAGCATCTTCCAGAGGTACAGGATAGAACACTGTTTCCAGGTTATGGTATCCGTCCGGACGTTTTTCAGTAATGTTCAGCCCCAGGTTTATTTTGGCATTCGGAAATGTAATCATGTCTTTGGACTATTAATGATTCGTGGTTAATGATTAATGCTATCTAATGGACGCAAAGTTAAATAAATAATTCAGATTTGATAATGGAAAATTGATAATAGAGAATTATCTTTGCCTACATTTTGTGGATGTATACAACTTAATCCACTATTCATTTTCTATATTTCAATAAAAATACAGATGGCCGAACAAAGAAGAAATACCCGTAGTACCACTAAGTCCAAGGTTCAACCCGTAAATGATTATGGGCGTATCCAGCCGCAAGCGCCGGAACTGGAAGAAGCTGTGCTCGGGGCCTTGATGATTGAAAAAGATGCTTATTCGCTGGTGAGTGAGATTCTCCGTCCGGAATCGTTTTATGAACATCGGCATCAGTTGATTTATGCTGCTATTACCGACCTTGCCGTTAATCAAAAACCGGTAGATATTCTGACAGTAAAAGAGCAACTCAGTAAGCGTGGCGAGTTGGAAGAAGTCGGAGGACCATTTTATATTACTCAATTGAGCAGTAAAGTGGCATCTTCTGCTCACATTGAATATCATGCTCGTATCATAGCACAAAAATATCTGGCAAGAGAACTTATAACTTTTACAAGTAATATTCAGAGTAAGGCGTTTGACGAGACTCTTGATGTAGATGATCTTATGCAAGAAGCTGAAGGAAAACTCTTTGAGATTTCGCAGCGGAACATGAAGAAAGACTATACGCAGATCAATCCGATCATAGCGGAAGCTTACGAACAGATTCAGAAAGCCGCCGCACGTACCGATGGTCTGAGCGGATTGGAGAGTGGATATACCAAACTGGATAAGATGACTTCCGGATGGCAGAAATCCGACTTGATAATTATTGCAGCCCGTCCGGCCATGGGTAAAACGGCTTTTGTACTTTCAATGGCTAAGAATATTGCCGTGAATTTTAGGAATCCGGTAGCCTTGTTTTCTCTTGAAATGAGTAACGTTCAGTTGGTCAATCGTCTGATCTCGAACGTTTGTGAAATTCCGAGTGAAAAAATCAAGAGCGGACAATTGGCAGCTTATGAATGGCAACAGCTCGATTATAAACTAAAGGATTTGCTGGATGCACCGCTTTATGTGGACGATACACCTTCACTTTCCGTATTTGAACTTCGTACCAAGGCGCGTCGGTTGGTACGTGAGCATGGAGTGAGAATTATCATCATTGACTACTTGCAGTTGATGAACGCCAGCGGTATGGCATTCGGCAGCCGCCAGGAAGAGGTCAGTACCATTTCACGTTCATTGAAGGGACTTGCCAAGGAGTTGAATATCCCGATTATTGCTCTGTCACAGTTGAACCGTGGTGTCGAGAGTCGTGAAGGACTTGAAGGAAAGCGTCCTCAGTTGAGTGACCTTCGTGAATCCGGTGCCATTGAGCAGGATGCCGATATGGTGTGCTTCATTCACCGTCCCGAATATTACAAGATATTTCAGGATGATAAAGGAAACGATCTCCGTGGAATGGCCGAAATTATTATCGCTAAACATCGTAATGGTGCAGTTGGCGATGTTCTGTTGCGATTCAAAGGTGAATATACCCGTTTCCAGAATCCGGATGACGATATGGTGATTCCATTGCCTGATGCAGGAGCTATGTTGGGGTCGCGCATGAATAATACCGGGAGTGTACCTCCGCCTCCAGCTGAATTTGCCCCTCAGGGAGGTAATCCGTTCGGAGGAAGCAATGACGGACCTTTGCCTTTTTAGAAATAAGATATTTATTTAATTTATAATACCATGAAAAGATATTGCCAAACACTCGAATTGTACGACGATTCGGAATTGATTCGTGCTTATGTTGCAGAACATCAGCATGTGTGGCCGGAAATTAAAGCAGGTATCCGTGAAGTCGGGATACTCGATATGCAGATTTATATCCACGAACATACTCTCTTTATGATTGTCGATACGGTAGATGAATTCGATTGGATAAAAGATAACGAACGTCTGGCTAAACTGCCTCGGCAGGCTGAATGGGAAGCTTATATGTCCCGTTTCCAGCGTTCGTTACCAGGACAAGCATCACACGAGAAATGGAAAATGATGGAACGTATATTTAAACTCTGACGATATGCAAAAACTACTATCTTTGCCTCCTAATCTGGTTCAGTCCTTTCATGAATTAGAGCGGGTAAACCGTACCGATTGGTTTTGTACTTCCGATCCGGTAGGCAAAAAACTTGGTTCCGGAGGTGGAACAGCTTGGTTACTGAAAGAATGTTATAACGAATTTGCTGACGGGACCTCTTTTTCCGGGTGGCTGGGAAAAGAGAAAAGAATTCTGTTGCATGCAGGCGGACAAAGCCGTCGTCTGCCCGGTTACGCACCATCGGGCAAGATACTGACACCGGTTCCTGTGTTCCGATGGGAGAGGGGCCAACACCTTGGGCAGAACTTGCTTTCCTTACAATTGCCTCTGTATGAAAAGATCATGTCTTTAGCTCCGGAAAATCTGCATACATTGATTGCGAGCGGTGATGTATATATTCGTTCGGAGAAGCCTTTACAAACCATTCCGGATGCAGATGTAGTTTGCTATGGACTATGGGTTGATCCTTCATTGGCCACTCATCATGGTGTATTTGCTTCCGACCGGAAACATCCTGAAAAACTTGACTTCATGCTCCAAAAACCTTCTTTGGATGAACTGGAGTCATTGTCAAAGACTCATCTTTTTCTGATGGATATTGGCATCTGGCTTTTGAGTGACCGTGCTGTGGAGGTGTTGATGAAGCGTTCCTATAAAGAGAATTCTGAGGAACTGAGATATTACGATCTTTATTCCGATTTTGGATTGGCTCTTGGCGCACACCCGTGCATTGAAGATGAAGAGGTGAATACTTTGTCGGTTGCTATTTTACCTTTGCCCGGGGGAGAGTTTTATCATTATGGTACCAGTAAAGAACTGATTTCTTCCACTCTTTCTGTGCAGAATAAAGTGTACGATCAGCGTCGTATCATGCATCGTAAAGTAAAACCCAATCCGGCTATGTTTGTCCAAAATGCTGTAGTGCAGATACCTCTCTGTGCAGAGAATGCTGATTTATGGATTGAAAACAGCCATATAGGGGCTCAGTGGAAGATAGCTTCACGACATATCATAACCGGTGTACCGGAAAATGACTGGACATTGACTGTTCCTGCCGGAGTGTGTGTAGATGTGGTTCCGATGGGAGATAAGGGCTTTGTTGCCCGTCCATACGGTCTGGACGATGTTTTCAAAGGAGATTTGAGAGATTCTAAAACAACCCTGACGGGTATTCCTTTTGGTGAATGGATGGCGAAACGTGGTCTTTCATATACAGATTTGAAAGGACGTACGGACGACTTGCAGGCTGCTTCTATATTTCCTTTGGTTAACTCTGCTGAAGAATTGGGATTGGTGTTGAGGTGGATGCTGTCCGAACCTGAGTTGGAAGAGGGAAAGAGCATTTGGTTACGTTCCGAACGTTTCTCTGCAGATGAGATTTCGGCAGGTGCCAATCTGAAACGTTTGTATGCACAGCGTGAAGAGTTTCGGAAAGGAAACTGGAAAGCATTGGCCGTTAATCATGAAAAAAGTGTTTTTTATCAGCTCGATCTGGCCGATGCGGCCGAAGATTTTGTACGTCTTGGTTTGGATATGCCTGAGTTATTGCCTGAGGATGCTCTGCAGATGTCACGAATCCATAACCGGATGTTGCGTGCGCGTATTTTGAAATTAGACGGGAAAGACTATCGTCCGGAAGAACAGGCTGCTTTTGATCTGCTGCGCGATGGATTGTTGGGCGAGATCAGCAACCGCAAGAGTGAACCAAAACTGGATGTATATTCCGATCAGATTGTTTGGGGACGCAGTCCTGTACGTATCGATATGGCAGGAGGGTGGACCGACACTCCTCCTTATTCACTTTATTCGGGAGGAAACGTTGTGAATCTGGCCATTGAGTTGAACGGACAACCTCCCTTACAGGTTTATGTGAAGCCGTGCAAAGACTTCCATATCGTCCTGCGTTCTATCGATATGAGTGCCATGGAAATAGTATCTACGTTTGATGAATTGCAGGATTATAAGAAGATCGGTTCACCATTCTCTATACCGAAAGCCGCTCTATCGTTGGCAGGCTTTGCACCTGCGTTTTCTGCTGTATCTTATGCTTCATTGGAGGACCAGCTTAAAGATTTCGGTGCAGGTATTGAAGTGACTTTATTGGCGGCTATTCCGGCAGGTTCCGGCTTGGGTACAAGTTCTATTTTAGCTTCTACCGTACTTGGTGCCATTAACGATTTCTGTGGTTTAGCCTGGGATAAGAATGAGATTTGTCAACGCACCCTTGTTCTTGAACAATTGTTGACTACCGGTGGTGGATGGCAGGATCAGTATGGAGGTGTGTTGCAGGGTGTGAAGCTTCTTCAGACCGAGGCGGGCTTTGCTCAAAGCCCATTGGTGCGGTGGCTGCCCGATCATTTATTTACGCATCCTGAATATAAAGACTGTCACTTGCTTTATTATACCGGCATAACTCGTACGGCAAAAGGAATCTTGGCAGAAATAGTCAGTTCCATGTTCCTCAATTCATCGTTGCATCTCAATTTGCTCTCGGAAATGAAGGCACATGCATTGGATATGAATGAAGCTATACAGCGTGGAAGTTTTGTTGAGTTTGGCCGTTTGGTAGGAAAAACCTGGGAACAAAACAAAGCATTGGATAGCGGAACGAATCCTCCGGCTGTGGAGGCAATTATCGATCTGATAAAAGATTATACTTTGGGATATAAATTGCCAGGAGCCGGTGGTGGCGGGTACCTATATATGGTAGCGAAAGATCCGCAAGCTGCTGTTCGTATTCGTAAGATACTGACAGAAAACGCTCCGAATCCTCGTGCACGCTTCGTTGAAATGACGCTGTCGGATAAGGGATTCCAAGTATCACGATCATAAAATCATTATTAGTCGACGGGAGGTAAATACTTTATCTCTTGTCGACTTCCTTTTCTATTCCTCATTAAGTTTGCCTCTTCTGTTATTCTGATAGTAAAATAGAGATTCTGATATCTTTAAGTCTGCTTTTTTCTTGTTTTAAAAACTCTGTTGTCTTGAGAAAGTGATGAAATAGCAAGTGATGGAGCATTAACTTGCCTTTAATTCGTTTCTTCATACGTGTACTCTTCATACGATGTTAACTTCGTCTTTGCAAATCATTAACTTCTTGTGAAGAAGAAGTTAGTTATAAGAAAATACGAAGTTAACTTCGTATAGTTACGAAATTCATTTTTATTGAAAATTCTCCTACTTTTTGCCTAACGGTTTCATTTATTGAACAAAAACTATAGAATTCTTTTCTGTAACATAGGTCAATATGAATCATTCCTGAATGTTATTTTGGAGGTATAGGATGCCTTTGCCGTTGCTTACTGATTGAAATTAGTGCATGTTTATTGAACTTGTGACTGGTGATCTGATTTATTTGGTGGAGATATGATATTGGTGAAAATGGAATCCTGGTGTTTTTTATAACAACTAAGTCAGTGGTCCGTAAATAAGGGATTCCTGAAGTTACTCAAAATACAATGTGACAGAATGCTTTTGGGAGTATATAGTTTCTAAACCTTTATAGATAGAATAATGAAGATTTTATTTTGTTGGATAATTTGTTTATTATCAGTATATTATGTGGTAAACGTAAAAAGAACAAAAAGAGTAAATTCTTTGGTAATTAACTGATATTCAGTAGTGAATGTGTTTCAAAAGACGTTCGTCTTTTGAAACATCAATTATGGAGATAAAAGACCACATGCAAAATAAGTAAAAAGCTGTTTTTATTACCAGATTATTATCTGATAATCAGCACATAAAGAAGTATATTTACTTTTTCATCTAAAAATATTTTGTACATCAAAATTTAGTTTATACCTTTGTGCTATTAAACGAACGTCTTTTGAAACATCAATTGATCGAATCCGTTCGTTTCCACCTAAAATAAGTCATAAAAAATCTTGCAGTTTGGCTGAGAAAAAGAGTCTCACCCAACTGCGAAGCATACCCGGACTTAAGTAAATCACTCAGGAATATATCCTTCTAAATGTCTCAACAACAAGAATATTGGTTCGCTGCCCGTACCCGTAAGGATCAGGAGCTTACTACTCGTGACGCATTAGAGAAAATAGGTGTCGAGTACTTTTTGCCGACCCAATTTGTCATTCGTCAATTGAAATATCGCCGGCGTCGTGTAGAAGTTCCTGTCATTCGTAATCTTATTTTTGTACATGCTACCAAAGAGTTTGCTTGTGCTATTGCCAACGAATACGGGGTTCGTCTTTTCTATATGCGTGATTTTGACACTAAGAGTATGCTTATTGTTCCCGATAAGCAGATGAAAGATTTTATGTTTGTCATGAATCTCGACCCTGCTGCTGTTATCCTCAACGATGATTGTTTCGCAGTTGGCACCAAAGTACAAGTTATCAAGGGAGATTTTTGTGGAGTTGAAGGTGAACTGGCCAGTCTTTCTAATCGTACTTATGTCACTATCCGTATTCGTGGCGTTTTATCTGCCAGTGTCAAGGTTCCTAAAAGCTACCTTCGCATTCTCGCACCGTAATCAGTAATATTTTATCATATAAAATGAATACTCTTATGACCCAGATTCATGAGCTGCAACATGTGGCTCACGAATTATTGTATTTGGGCGCTGACGGTTCTCCTATCTATACCGACAGTTTCCGTCAATTAAACACTGAAGTGCTTCAAAAATCTGATGCTTTGTTTGCTTTGAAAGGAGAGAATCCGGAAGAAGAAGCACGACTTTGCCTGGCTCTCTTGATGGGCTACAATGCAACAATCTATGATTATGGCGACAAGGAGTCTAAGAAACAGGTTATTCTGGATCGTTCCTTGCTTGTGTTAGAGTCTCTCCCGTCTTCTTTGCTCAAGTGTCAGCTTTTGACATATTGTTATGGAGAAGTTTTTGAGGAAGAGTTGGCAAAGGAAGCTCATGCAATTATAGATTATTGGGATAATAAAACTTTATCGATAGATGAACAGGAGGCTGTAGATATGCTGAAGATGATAGAGGAAAATCAGTATCCAAATAGTTCTATTGATTAATATTTGATCTGTAATCTATTATCATGAAAGGTATTGTTTTGGCTGGTGGTTCCGGCACTCGTTTATATCCGATCACTAAAGGAGTAAGTAAACAGTTACTTCCAATTTTTGATAAACCGATGATTTATTATCCTATCTCAGTACTTATGTTGGCGGGGATACGTGAAATACTCATCATCTCTACTCCTTATGATTTACCAAGTTTTCAGCGTTTGCTGAGCGATGGTTCTGATTTTGGAGTACGTTTTGAGTACGCCGAACAACCTTCTCCCGACGGTTTGGCACAGGCATTTATCATTGGTGAGAAGTTTATAGGCGGTGATTCTGTATGTCTGGTTCTTGGCGATAATATCTTTTATGGTAGCTTTTTTACTAAGATGTTGAAGGAAGCTGTAGCATCCGCAGAATTACAAAATAAGGCTACGGTTTTTGGCTATTGGGTTGAAGATCCGGAACGCTATGGGGTAGCTGAATTTGATAGGGATGGGAATGTCCTCAGCCTTGAGGAGAAACCTGATACTCCTAAATCTAACTATGCGGTTGTTGGACTTTACTTTTATCCCAATAGGGTTGTTGAGATCGCAAAACAGATCAAGCCTTCTTCCCGTGGAGAACTGGAAATCACCAGCGTAAATCAGCAATTCCTGTTTTCTCAGGATCTGAAAGTTCAGGTATTGGGACGTGGCTTTGCCTGGCTTGATACGGGTACCCATGATTCTTTGTCTGAGGCAAGCACCTTTATAGAAGTAATAGAGAAGCGTCAAGGCCTAAAAATAGCTTGTTTGGAGGGCATTGCTTTCCGTCAGGGCTGGATTGATTCAAAGAAGTTACGTGAACTGGCTTATCCTATGCTGAAGAACCAGTATGGAAAGTATTTATTGAAAGTAATAAAAGAGATAGAAGGGTGAGAGAATCCTTAAAGCATAAAACGGTTAAGGGAGTGGGATGGAGTTTTGCTGATAACATCTCCAGTTCCGGTGTTTCATTTCTGGTCGGATTGGTACTTGCGCGTTTGCTTACTCCTGCAGAATATGGCATTATGGCTATGATTGCCATCTTTATCGCTATTTCTAATTCTATTATTGACAGTGGATTCTCCAATGCGTTAATTCGCAAAACGGATATAAAGCGTATTGATTATAACACAGTCTTTTTTTTTAATCTGGTGGTTGGTGTCATCCTATATGTCCTTCTTTATTTTTGTGCCCCTTCTATCAGTTCTTTTTTTAATGAACCTATATTGATTCCTGTTACAAGAGTTATAGGCCTTGTTCTAATCATTAATTCTTTAGGTATCATTCAACGCACTATTATGGTGCGGGAGATTGATTTTAGAACACAAACCAAAATCTCTTTGATAGCTTCTTTATCCAGTGGTGGAATTGGCATCTTGATGGCTTTCTATGGCTACGGTGTCTGGAGTTTGGTTGGACAACAGGTCTCCCGGCAGTTACTGAATACCGTCTTCCTTTGGCTTTACAGTGCTTGGCGTCCGGTGTGTGAGTTCTCCGCAGATAGTTTTAAATGCCTTTTTGGCTTTGGCTCAAAATTACTGTTGTCGGGTTTACTCGATACGCTTTACAAGAATATCTACTATATCGTTATCGGACGCTTTTACAGTTCCGCCCAGTTGGGTCAATATACACGTGCCGAGCAGTTTAATACAATTTTTTCCAGTAATCTGACTAGCGTGGTACAGCGTGTCAGCTATCCCGTTCTGAGCTCCATCCAGGATGAACCGGAACGTTTGCGTGAAGCTTACCGCCGTGTGATAAAGGTTACCATGCTGATCTCTTTTGCCTGTATGCTTGGTTTGGCGGCCGTGGCTAAGCCGTTGATACTGTTACTGATCGGTGAGAAATGGCTGGTGTCAGTCTCTTATCTTCAGATAATTTGTTTTGCCGGAATGTTATATCCTCTTCATGCCATTAATCTGAATATTTTGCAGGTGAAAGGTCGGTCCGATCTGTTTCTCAAGTTAGAAATCATAAAAAAAATAATAGCGGTCATTCCCATTTTTCTTGGTATCATGTATGGTATAGAATATATGTTGTGGGGTAGTGTCTTAATCTCCTTTATAGCTTATTTTCTGAATAGTTATTATTCCGCCGGCTTAATCCGGTATCCTACAATAGATCAGATCAAGGATGTGTTTCCGACGTTCGCTGTTTCATTATCTGTCGCTTTTGTCATGTGGATTATTTCTTTTCTTGATATTTCAATATATGTCATGCTCCCCTTGCAATGTTTTTCAGGTCTTTTGTTGTCTTTTCTTGTATATGAAAAGTTGAATCTGGAGGAATATCTTGAAATCAAACAGCTCATACTCTCTTGTATTCAAAAAAAGTAATATAATATTAAGATGGATGAAAAACTAATCACGGTTACTTCTCCACTTCTTCCTTCCTTGGATGACTTTATTCCTTATCTTGAGGATATCTGGGATCGTAAATGGCTCACTAATAATGGTCATTATCATCAGAAGTTGGAGCAGGCTTTATGTGAGTATTTAAAGGTACCTTATATTAGTCTTTTTACTAATGGTACACTTCCTTTAATGTGTGCCTTACAAGCATTACGTATAACCGGTGAAGTGATTACGACTCCTTATAGTTTTGTTGCCACTACCCATTCTCTGTGGTGGAACGGGATTAAGCCGGTGTTTGTGGATATTGATCCTGTAACCTGTAACCTGGATCCTGAAAAAATAGAGGCCGCTATTACTCCCAAGACGACTGCTATCATGCCTGTGCATGTTTATGGCAAACCTTGTGACACGGTTCGTATTCAAGAGATTGCGGATAAATATGGTTTGAAGGTCATTTATGACGCTGCCCATGCATTTGGTGTAGAGGTAAACGGCAAGTCAATACTTGAATCCGGTGATATGTCCACTCTGAGTTTTCATGCTACGAAGGTCTATAATACGATTGAAGGTGGAGCTCTGGTCTGTCACGACGAACAGACCAAGAAACGCATTGATTATCTGAAGAATTTTGGCTTTGCCGGTGAAACGACTATTGTTGCTCCTGGCATTAATGGTAAGATGGATGAAGTCCGTTCCGCTTATGGACTATTGAATTTGAAACAAGTTGATTCCGCCATTGAGGCTCGTCATAAAGTTGCCGTTCAATATCGTGATGCTTTGAAAGATATCCCCGGTATCCGTTTCATGGAGGATATGCCCGGTGTCCGTCACAACTATTCTTATTTTCCTATTTTTATAAATGCTGAGGAATATGGTCTGACTCGTGATGAACTTTACTTCAAGTTGAAAGAGAATGACGTACTCGGCAGAAGGTATTTTTATCCGTTAATAAGTGAGTTTTCCACTTATCGTGGACTGGAATCCGCACATCCGGATAATTTGCCCATTGCGAATAGGGTAGCAAACAGTGTGATTTGTTTGCCCATGCATACTAACTTAAGTAATGCTGATTTTGAATTAGTGGTTAAACTCATTAATATTTAGTTTATTGTGAATAAAGTTCCATTGGTGAGTGTTGTATGTACAACATATAATCATGAAAAATATATCAGACAAACTTTAGATGGATTTATTATTCAGAAAACTTCTTTCCCAATTGAAATAATTGTGCATGATGATGCTTCTACTGATTCTACCGCTTTAATTATAAAAGAGTATGAGAAACAGTATCCAAACTTATTTCATAATATCTATAGATTAGAGAATTGGTACTCACAAAAAAAAAATATTTGGAAGTATTTGTTTCAAGAAGTAGCTAGAGGAAAATATATAGCTTTATGTGAGGGAGATGATTATTGGATTGATCCATTAAAACTACAAAGGCAGGTTGATTTTTTAGAAGCGCATGAGGATTATGGATTAGTGCATACTAATTTTTGCTTTTATAGCGATGATACAGGTCGTGTTCTTCATAATGGCTCTAAAAGATACAATATAAAAAATGGGTATATTTTTAAAGAATTATTTAGTGGTTGTTGGATTAAAACTTTAACTGTTTGTTTTAGAAAGGTTTTAGTAAACGAACTTCCTGTTTTAACAACAGATTGTTTTCAGGGTGACCTGTTCTATTTTTATGAGATATCATTGAAGTCTAAAGTATATTTTGATAATTATGAAAGTGGCGTATATCGTGTGTTAAAGGAGTCGGCTTCTCATAATGTGAACTATGATAAAATGTTATCGTTTTTTAGATCGTTACAACGATTGGACTATTATTACGCTGATAAATATAATTTATGTGGAATAGACAGGTATAAATTAGATAAAAAATGGTTTATTTGGGATCTTAAATATTTCTTGCGAATTGCTGATTATGATCATTTTTGTTCTTTAACTAATGTGCATTTCCTATCCTTTAATAGAAAGGAATTAGGTCTATATATCTGTTTTTTATTTTGTCAAATAAAAGTGTTTTTCTATGCTTTTTCATTATTGCTCCGTATAAAGTGTAGGATATTTCGAATATTGAAAAAAGGGATTATATAATAGAAATGTTTCTCTATATATGCACTTTAGGATTGTCTCTAATTTTTGCAATATTATATAATGTTGTAAAATATAATAAAAAACATGTGCTGAGACTTTTGCTGGGAATATTAATTCTAATGCTATTGTTATTATCTATATTGCGGAAAAATACTGTTGGGGGAGATTTAATTAACTATATACCTTTGTATGATACTATTGCAAAATCTTCATTTGGAGAGGCTTTGGCTATTCCAAAATATGGAATAATCTATTTATTTTATAATAAGATATTGACACTGCTCAGTCCTAATGAATTTACTTTTATGCTTGGTACCAGCTTGGTTAATCTGCTCCCTGTATTTTGGCTGATAATAAAATATTCAAAAATACCTTTATTGAGTATATTTCTATATGTCTCTATAGGTTATTATACGAATACATTTAATAGTGTACGTTCATCAATGGCAATAGCTATAACGATTTGTTGTATTCCATATATTTTAGAACGAAAATTTTACTCTTTTTTGTTCCTTTATATCTTGGCCCTTTGTGTTCATTTATCTTCGTTTCCTTTTATTTTGACATATTGGGTAGTTAATTTGAAATTATCTTTTAAAAGAATCATTTCTTTAATTGTCTTTTCTTATTTACTCTCTGAGTCTGTAAGTAATTGGATTATTGGGTATCTATATTTATATGATCCTGTATATGATAAATTTGAGAGTACAACAGGAGGGTATTCTTATTTCTTTATGCTCTTTTTCATATTTATTAGTGGATATATAATATATAATCAAAATAAAGATAAAAATATAAGTAAAGAAAATGATTTATTTTTGAGAGTGATGCTAATCGCTACATGTATTCAACCTTTTGCTTTTCATTTTATGTTGATTAATCGGATTGTCCTGTTTTTTAGTGTGTATATAATTATATTTATTCCTAACTTTATATTATATATTAGATCCACAAAAATTAGGATTCTTGGGCATTTTATTGTGTACGTATTCTTTGTTTTATTTTTTATCAAGATTATAATGGGAATTAATCCTGAATATAATAGCAATGGTCAGATGACAATACCTTATCTTTTTTATTGGGAATAATATGGGGCGAATTTTGTTTGATTTAGCTGTTTGTCAACCTAATGGAAGTGGCAAATATCATGGTGGAGGTGTATATGGAATAATTGTTTTTAAAGCTTTGGCTGAATTATACCATTCTTATATTTCTGTTTATTTAGATGTAAATAAATTTATTTCCGAAGAAGCCTTGAATATTATAAAGAAATATAATATAAAAAAATACGATTCGTCAATTTTTACATTAAAAGATGTGGTAGTAAAAGAAGAATTCTCTATTCTTTATTCTCCTTTATTTAAAACCGAATATTTAGCGATTAAAGATATACCCATATTGTTGACTATTCATGGTTTAAGAGCTTTAGAAATGAATCGAGATAAATATGAGTATCTATATTCAAGGTCAATTTGGTCTTTCTTGAAATCTTTCTTAAAACACATAAATTTTATTTATTACTATTTACATAAGAGATATTTGACGCAATATTCTTTTATTGAAAAAAACAATAATATAGATATTGTTACAGTTTCTGAGCATTCAAAATATTCAATTCTGTCTTTCTATGCTAATGTTGGTAAGGACATAGAGGTGTATTATAGTCCATCTACTTGTTGTTTGGATATATCTACTATTCAACCATATGCTAACTATAAATATTACTTACTTGTTTCCGCAAATCGATGGCTGAAAAATTCTTATAGAGCAATTCTTGCATTGGATCAGCTCTTTTCTGAGGGAAAAATTAATGCAAGTGTTATTGTACTTGGACTTAAAAAAAATAGCTTTATAATGAGCAAAATAAAAAATAAATCTCATTTTGTTTTGTTGGAATATGTTGATAATAATGTATTGGAATCTCTATATAAAGGAGCCTATGCCCTTATATATCCGACTTTAAATGAAGGATTTGGTTATCCACCATTAGAAGCCATGAAATATGGTACACCTGTCTTATCTTCTCCTTTTTCTGCAATTACAGAAATATGTGGTGATTCTTTGATTTATTTTAATCCTTATTCTATCAATGAAATTAAAAACAGATTATTGTATTTAGATAATAAAGATGTGTTGAATGACTATTCTTTACGTGTTATTGAGAAATATGAAAAAATAGCAAAGCGGCAAGCTGAAGATTTAGATAAGTTGGTAAATAAAATAGTGTCATATCTTTTATGAAGAAAAATAAAATAATTATAGTTTGTGGGGATTTAGGTGCTGGGGGTGCGGAAAGGGTTATATCTATTATAGCTCCATTGTTTTTTAGAAATTTTGAATGTGTTAAAATACTAACATACTATAATAGACGTATTTTTTATGATCTTGATCCAAGAATCATTGTAAATTCATTTAAATACCCCAATAAAGATCCGTGGAGCGTATGTAAAAATATACGCTGGTATCGTAAGTGGGTTGAAGAGGAAAATCCAACAGTTGTATTGTCTTTTTTAACGCCCTTTAATATATTGGTTTCATTTAGTATGTTGGGTTCTAGTATACCTTTAATTGTGGCAAATAGAAATGATCCATCTTTTGATAAGTATCCTATACTTAGAAATTTTATGTATAATTTTGTTGATGCTATAACAACTCAGACAGTCTCAAATAAAAATGCTTTTCCTTTTTTTCTAAGAAAAAAAATTTATGTAATTCCTAATCCTGTTTTTTTGAAAAAAGATTTAGTTGGTAAGGCGTTAAGTGTTAATAAGAAGGATGAAATTGTTGCTGTGGCGAGATTGGTCAAACAAAAGAATATTCCATTTTTGATTGATTCATTTGATTGTTTACATAAAAAATACCCAAACATAGTTCTCAAAATTTTTGGAGATGGTGTAGAGCGACAAAGATTACTGGAAATTATTCATGATAAGCAATTGGAAAGATATATATATTTAGAAGGGCAGGATGAATGTTTGCATGAGAAGATCTTGACATCGAAAATTTTTGTACTTGTTTCATTATATGAAGGTATGCCTAATGCTTTGATTGAGGCCATGTGTTTAGGGTTACCTGTTGTTTCGTCAAAGGTGTCGGGTGCTGTTGATTTAATTAAGGACTCTATTAATGGCAGATTATTTAATGTGAATGATAAAGATATGTTTATTGATATTTTGGATGAACTACTTTCAGATTCGGATAAAAGGATAAGTTTAGGGAAGGAGTCTTCTTATTTATACAACAATCTAGATGTAGATTTCATTTATGGGCTATGGATGGACTGTATTAATAATGTTTTGAGTAGATGAAAATATTAGTTACTGGTGCAGCGGGATTTATTGGGTTCTATGTCTGCAAATATTTACTTTTACGTGGTGATGAAGTTATAGGTTTAGATAATATCAATACCTATTATGATGTCAATATTAAGTATGGACGTCTAAAAAATCTTGGTATTGAACGTAAAATTATAACTTGGCATAGGTTTATAGTAAGTGTACAATATGAAAAATTTCGTTTTATCCGAATGAATTTAGAAGATAGACAAGCAATAGAATCAGTTTTTACTAATGAAAATTTTGATGTAGTAGTAAATTTAGCGGCACAAGCAGGGGTACGGTATTCTATTGAAAATCCTTATATTTATGTACAAAGTAATGTCGATGGCTTTTTGAATATATTAGAAGGATGTCGTCATTGTAAAATAAAACATTTGGTATATGCAAGTTCCAGTAGCGTATATGGACTAAATACTAAAGTCCCTTTTTCAGAAATGGATGGCATAGCACACCCAGTTAGCCTTTACGCAGCTACAAAAAAAATGAATGAACTGATGGCTCATACATATAGCTATTTATATGATATTCCTACTACAGGATTGCGCTTTTTTACGGTATATGGTCCTTGGGGACGTCCTGATATGTCTCCTTTTCTTTTTGCTGACGCTATGCTCCATAAATATCCTATAAAGGTTTTTAATAATGGGAATATGTTGCGTGATTTTACTTATATCAATGATATTGTGGAAGGTATAATTCGCATTATAGATCGTATCCCAACTTCTAATTCTGAATGGAATGGTGAATTTCCTGATCCAAGTAGTTCAATAGTGCCATATAAAATTTATAATATTGGTAATTCCGAACCAGTAAAGCTAATGGATTTTATTAAAACTATAGAAGAGGTTATAGGATATTCAGCAAAAAAGATTTTTTTGCCAATGCAACCAGGTGATGTTTATCAAACGTATGCCGATACTACTACTTTGCAAGAAGAATTAAAATTTAAGCCTAATACACCAATACAGGAAGGGGTTAAGGAAACAATAGATTGGTATCGTTCTTTTTATCAATTATAAATCTTAATAATAAAATATGAAAATAGCAATGTAGGTACAGGCTATGTTGGTTTAGTTACAGGTACTTGTTTCTCTGAGATGGGAGTAGATGTTACTTGTGTGGATGTACTAGAATCGAAAATTGATAATCTAAAAAAGGGGATTATTCCAATTTATGAACCTGAATTAGAAGATATGGTGTTTCGTAACTATAATGTTGGACGTTTAAGATTTACAACAGATTTAAAAGAGTGTTTAGATGACGTAGAGATTGTTTTTATTGCTGTAGGTACTCCTCCTGATGAAAATGGTGATGCAGATCTCAAATATGTGCTTGAAGTTGCTCGTACTATTGGTCGTTATATGAATAAATATCTGTTAATTGTAACTAAGAGTACCGTGCCGCTAGGTACTGCTCAAAAGGTTAAATCTGTTATTCGTAGGGAATTAACTAAACGAAATGTATTATTTGATTTTGATGTTGCTTCTAATCCTGAATTTTTGAAAGAGGGGGATGCTATAGCTGATTTTATGAAACCAGATCGTGTTGTAGTTGGCGTTGATTCTGATAAAGCGAGGGAAATAATGGAACGTTTGTATAAGCCTTTATGATGAATAGTTATAGGCTGATATTTACAGATATCTCTAGTGCTGAAATGATTAAATATGCTGCTAATTCAATGCTGGCAACAAGAATTAGTTTTATGAATGATATTGCTAATTTGTGTGAGTTAGTTGGAGCTGATGTATATATGATACGTAGGGGTATTGGGGCTGACAGTCGAATCGGCAGTAAATTTCTGTATTCAGGTTGTGGGTATGGTGGATCATGTTTCCCTAAGGATGTGAAAGCATTGATAAAAACGGCAGAAAAGAAAGGCTATTCTATGCGTGTGCTTAGGGGCGTTGAGGAAGTAAATGAAGATCAGAAAACGATTCTTTTTAAGAAATTGCAAGTGTGTTTTAACGGTACTTTAGAAGGGCGGCGCATTGCTCTTTGGGGACTGGCGTTTAAGCCAGAAACGGATGACATGCGTGAAGCGCCAGCTTTGGTTTTGATAGATATGATTAGTAAAAGCAGGAGTGTTAGTAAGGGCATATGATCCTGTTGCAATGGGGGAATGTAAACGTAGGATTGGTAATATGATTGAATATGCAACTGATATGTATGATGCTGTTTGTGATGCAGATGCTCTATTACTAGTCATAGAATGGAAAGAGTTTCGCATACCTAATTGGGAAATAGTGAAAGATAAAATGAAACAGATGGTGATTATCGATGGTAGAAATATATATGATGGTGAGGAATTGGCTATGTTAGGAGTGTATGTGTGTCTATTGGTTAGTGATTTTATATAATGAAACGTAAACTGCTTCGGATTACAACTATCTCAGATAGTTTGTTTGGGTTGTTAAAAGGACAACTAAATTTTTTTAATCATTATTATGATGTTGTTGGAGTAGCGTCGGGTAATAAGTCTTTAACTTCCGTAGCATTGAGAGAAGGTGTAAGAGTCATTGATGTACCTATGAAACGCGAGATTAATTTACTTTTTGATATTCAATCTTTGATAATATTAATTGCGCTATTTATTAAAGAACGTCCTTATATTGTTCACACTAATACGCCAAAGGCAAGTTTGCTGTCAATGATAGCAGCCTGGATTACAAGGGTACCAAATCGTATTTATACTGTAACTGGTTTAAGGTTTGAAACAACCACTGGGACATTGCGTTATGTACTCATAATTATGGAAAGAATTACATGTTGGTGTGCAACGAAAGTGATACCTGAAGGTGAGGGAGTAAAGCGAACTTTGTTAGCAGAAAAAATTACCAATAAAACTTTGCATGTAATTCTTAATGGTAATATTAATGGTATTGATATAGAATATTTCCAGCGATCTCGTGGTGTCATATTGAGTGCTGATATTTTTATGAGTGATTCATTTACATATATTTTTGTCGGCCGTTTAGTGAAAGATAAAGGTATAAATGAATTAATTCATGCTTTTGTTAGATTATATCAACGATATTCTGGAATTCGTTTGTTGCTTGTTGGTTCATTTGATTCTAAATTAGATCCACTAGAAGAAAATACTTATCAATTAATACATAATCATGAGGCTATTTCCTTTGTGGGTTTTCAAGAAGATGTACGCCCTTGTTTTGCAGCTGCAGATGTCCTTACTTTCCCGAGTTATCGAGAAGGGTTTCCTAATGTAGTTCTTCAAGCTGGGGCAATGGGACTTCCAGCTATAGTGACGGATATTAGTGGCTGTAATGAAATAATAGAAGATGGAGTTAATGGAAAAATAATAAAACCTAAAGATGAAACATTATTGTATGAAACAATGAAATGGTTTTATGAACATAAGGATAGGGAAGTGTTGAGTATGGCAAAGCAGGCTCGTCCCATGGTTGTAAGCCGATATGAACAAAATAAAGTTTGGGAAGCGTTATTAAAAGAATATCAATCATTAGAATGAATACATATTATAATTTTACAAAGAGGTTAGTGGATTTCTTTGTTGCTTTTTGTGTGCTAATTGTTCTTGCTCCTCTGTTGCTTATTATAGCCATTATTTTGTGTTTTGCTAATAATGGAAAATGTCTTTTTTTTCTTCAGGAGAGGCCCGGAAGGCATGGTAAAATCTTTAAAGTCATCAAATTTAAAACGATGACAGATGAACGTGATGCAGAAGGAAACTTACTTCCGGATGATAGACGATTAACTAAGATTGGTAAGTTTGTTCGTTCTACTTCGATTGATGAGCTTCCACAATTAATCAATGTTTTGAAAGGCGATATGTCCTTGATTGGGCCACGTCCTTTGCTTCCTCAGTATTTGTCTCTATACAATAGCGAACAGGCTCGCCGTCATGAAGTTCGTCCCGGTATTACCGGATGGGCCCAAGTGAATGGACGTAATGCTATTTCATGGACAAGGAAGTTTGAGTTGGATGTTTGGTATGTAGACCATTGTTCTTTCTCACTTGATTTAAAAATTATCTTTTTAACAATAAAAAAAGTTTTCGTACGTGAAGGAATCAGTTCTGATACTTGTTCAACGATGGAAGCTTTTAATGGAAATAATTAAGAAATGAAGAATATAGCAATTTATGGAGCCGGAGGTTTTGGCCGCGAAGTCTCATGTATGCTTAATATTATTAATCAATGTGAGTCGAGATGGAATCTAATTGGTTTTTTCGATGATACAAAGCCTATAGGCTATTCTTGCGGATATGGAAAAGTACTTGGAGGGCTTGAGGTTTTAAATATGTATGATGAGCCGTTAGATGTAATTATTGCTATTGCTTCTCCTGTTGGAGTTCATAAATTAGTGGGTAAAATAAAGAATCCATATATTGACTTTCCCAATATCATAGCTCCTGATGTGCGTTTTACAGATCAAAATTCTCTGTCCTTAGGGAAAGGAAATATTTTTTGTTGGGGATGTTGTGTTACTTGTGATATAACGATTGGAGATTTTAATTCTTTTAATGGTTTTATTACTATCGGTCACGACTCAAAAATAGGAAATTATAATGTTTTTATGCCTAAAGTACATGTTTCTGGTGGAACGGTAATCAATGATGAGAATTATATAGGAACAGGAGCTATAATATTACAAAAAAATCGAATAGGATATAGAACAGTTGTCGGAGCTAACAGTGTAATCATTCGTAATACTAAAGATGATTCTACCTATGTTGGTAATCCTGCAACTATTGTCAAATTTTAAAATAATAATAAAATGGAACTTAAAACATTTATTGAAAATTTTGCAGCTCAGTTTGATGAAACAGATGAATCTGTATTTGGTGCGGAAACCGTTTTTAAAGAATTAGAAGAATGGAGTTCATTGATTGCATTATCTGTTATTGCAATGATAGATGAGGAATATGATGTACGTATTAAAGGAGAAGATATACGTAGTGCCCATACAATTCAGGATTTGTATAATGTTGTAAGAACAAAGGAATAATGGCTTTTATAGATATACCTAATGTTGTAGTTAAAGGTTTTTCTGCATGCGTGCCTCCGGATATTGATGAAAATATTAATTACTCCTTATTAACGGAAGAAGAAAGGGCGAAGGTAATATCTTCGATTGGAGTTGAACGGAAAAGGGTAGCTAAAGATAATGTTTCTGCTTCTGATTTATGTTATAAGGCGGCAGAAAAGTTAATCGAAGAACTACATTGGGATAAAAATGATATTGGATGTCTGATATTTGTATCCCAAACCCCTGACTATATATTACCGGCTACATCTTGCCTTCTTCAGCACCGGTTAGGCCTTAACTCTGAGTGTTATACCCTAGATATATCATTAGGATGTTCTGGATGGGTATATGGTTTGAGTGTACTTTCTTCATTGCTTTCTCATGGAAATATAAAAAAGGGACTATTATTAGTGGGGGATATAACTACACGATTGGGATGCCGTGAAGATACGAGTTATTGGCCATTGTTCGGGGATGCAGGAACTGCTACTGCTGTAGAATATGTAGAAGGTGCTTCCGGTATGTATTTCCACACGGCTACGGATGGCAGTGGAGCAGAAGCTATAATTATCCCAGACGGAGCATATCGAAATGGGATTTCGAAGGAAAGTCTTAAAATAGAAGTCGATACTGATGGTTTGAATCGATCTAAACTGAACACTAAAATGGATGGTATGGACGTTTTTGCTTTTGCTGTTTCGAAAGCACCAAAAAGTGTTGCCGCCTTGTTAGAAAAATTACAAATACCCCAAGAGGATATCGATTGTTTTGTATTTCATCAGGCGAATAGATTTTTAAATGAGAAAATTAGGAAAAAGTTAAAGATAGATGCGTCTAAAGTACCTTACTCCTTGCTGAATTATGGAAATACAAGCTGTGCTACTATTCCTTTGACTTTAGTTACTGAAAGACAAGAACAGTTACAAAATTCTCGAATGAATATCGTAGGATGTGCATTTGGAGTAGGGCTTTCGTGGGGGAGTGTCTACTTTTCTACTGAAAACATTATTTGTTTAGATTTAATAGAATATTAGTCTTTATGGAAATATATAATCCTTTTTCTTTGATAGGGAAAACTATTTTAGTAACGGGAGCTTCTTCCGGTATTGGGCGTTCAATTGCTATTGAGGCCTCTAAGATGGGGGCTACGTTAATAATTACAGGACGTGATAAAGAGCGTTTGAATGAAACTTATACCTCCTTAATGGGGAATAATCATTTACAGTTTATTGCTGATTTAAATGAATCGGAAGCTGTAGATAATTTGGTTGATTCTTTACCGAGTATAAATGGGGTTGTTCTTGCGCTAGGTATTGGGGATTGGCTTCCGTTTCAATTTGTAAAAAAGGAAAGACTGTACCGCATCTTTGAAACAAACTTTTTTGCTCCCGTCATTTTAATTCAGAAATTATTAAAGGGAAGAAAAGTACGGAAGGGCTCGTCAATCGTTTTTTTATCCTCTATTGATGGTCCGGTTACAGCACATATAGGAAATTCAATGTATGCTGCTTCTAAAGGGGCTGTGTCTGCAATGGTTAAGGGCATGGCTGTTGATTTGGCTTCAAAAGAAATTCGTGTAAATGCTCTTTTGCCAGGAATGATTGAAACACCTTTGATTCATTGCGGCGATATAACAGAAGAACAATTGCAAGAGGATAAAAAGTTGTATCCCTTAAAACGTTATGGGAAACCTGAAGAGATAGCATATGCTGCAATATATTTACTGTCTAATGCAAGTTCCTTTACTACAGGGGCAAACTTGGTAATAGATGGAGGATTTACTTTATTATAATAAATGGCTACAATAACATATCATAACGTAGGTGTGAAAGCAATGGCAGCTTGTGTTCCTTCAGAGGTTGTCTACAATAAAGATCTGGCTTGTTTAATGAGTCAGGAGGAAGTTGATAAAATGATTAATTCTGTCGGTATTCATGAACGCAGGATTAGTCCGGTGGATGTATGTGCATCTGATTTATGCTATAAGGCAGCATTAAAATTGATGGAGGATAATCAGATTGATCCGGAATCAATCGATATGCTCCTTTTTATGAGTCAATCGCCAGATTTTAAGTCTCCTGCTACCGCTTGTATTTTACAGCATAGACTTGGATTATCAAAATCAACAGCTTGTATGGACCTAACTTTAGCATGTTCTGGATATGTATATGCACTGTCCACGGCGTTTGCATATGCATCAATGGAGGGAGTTAATAGAATTCTTTTATTAGATGGCGAAACGTTCACAAAGTATGTAAATCCCAGAGATAAAGTAAATGTACCTCTATATGGTGATGCGGGTACTGCAACTTTGATAGAGAAAGGAAAATATGAATTTGCTGTATTTGATTTGAATACGGATGGAAGTGGCGAGGATGCTGTGAAAATCCCGTTTGGAGGATGTCGTAATCCGTTTACAGTAGAGAGCTCTATCGAAAAAGAATGTGAAAATGGTAATTATCGTTCAGATATTCAGGTGTATATGGATGGTATGGATGTTTTTAACTTTGCCATAGGAGTAGTTCCCAAAGGAGTTAAAACCATTTTGAAAGAGGTTGGTATTACAATAAATGATTTGGATTATCTATTATTTCATCAGTCAAATAAATTTATGACAAATTTCTTTGTAAAAAGATTAAAGTTTGATTCTGATAAGGTGCCTTATTCTATTCAAAAGTATGGAAATACAAGTTCTGCATCAATTCCTTTAACAATATGTTCTGAACTTTCAGGGACTTTAATTTCTAATAAAAAGGTAGTTATGTGTGGCTTTGGTGCTGGCTTGTCATGGGGAACAGCTTTTATTCCATTTGGGGATTGCTGTATTTCTCCTGTATTTGATTACTAATTAAAATTATGAAGTATTTTATTTTTCGTAATAACACTTTAGAGAATCTGTTTGGCATGACAGATGTAGGATATTCCGGTTATGATGACATTTCATATGTCCCTTTGGAAGTAGATTCTTATGTGTGGTTTTATCAGGTTCCTATAAAATTTGACATTGATTCTTTGACAGAAGAAGTAAATGGATACTTTGATAAGTTGCAGATTGTTTATAAACAACTTCCTGCTCACAGTCAGCTGATCGTTTTTTCTTTGGAGAATCTTTATAATTTGAATTTTTGTAGTACAAATTATGAGCTCAAAAATTCGATTATAAGATTTAATATGGATATTCGTGATTTTTGCAATACATATGCAAATGTAAAATTCATTGATTTTTCTGAATTCTTATCGGATTACCCCAAAGACCAATGGATCGATTGGAAATATTATTTTCTTTCCCAGATGGTGATTAATCCTAAGTTGGCAGGGGCTTTTCGCAAATGGTTCACTTGTAAAACAAGAGAGCTTGCTTTAAGCAGGAAAAAATGTTTGGTTCTCGATTTGGATAATACACTTTGGAGTGGTGTACTGGGTGAGGACGGTATTGGAGGTATTGGTATCGGAGGAGATTACCCCGGAAAGGCTTTTCTTTATTTTCAGGAAGCTTTGATTGAATTAAGCAAACAAGGGGTTATCTTGACGGTTTGCAGCAAAAATAATGAAGCAGATGTGCTGGAAGCATGGAAAAAGAATCCGTTTATAAAACTTAATCAGAAATATCTCTCTGCTTATCGAATCAATTGGCAGAACAAAGCTGATAATATAAAAGAATTGGCTCAGGAATTGAATATCGGTCTGGATAGTTTTGTTTTTGTTGATGATAATCCCACAGAACGAGAATTGGTGAAGCAACTTTTGCCGATGGTGGAAGTTCCTGATTTTCCGAAGCATCCTTATCTGTTGCCGGTATTCTTTTTCAACTTGGTTGAACGTTATTTCCGAGTCTATGCCATTACGGAAGAGGATAAGAAAAAGACGGAACAATATAAAGCGAACGTTAGCAGGACACAGGAAAAAAAGAAATTTACAGATCTTGGTGCTTACCTGGCAAGCCTTGAAATTGAGGTTACGGTAACGGGAGCAAACGAATTTAATATTCCTCGTATTGCACAGATGACTCAGAAAACAAATCAGTTTAATCTGACAACTAAACGTTATACTGATGTGGAAATTCGTAGTCTTATAGAAAAAGGATGGTCTGTCTTTTGTATTAGTGTAAAAGATAAATTCGGAGATAATGGTATCACCGGAGCTATAATTTTAGAACCTCTTGCTGATGGAATGAGAATTGATTCATTGCTGCTAAGCTGTAGGATCTTAGGTAAAGGAATTGAGTTAGCTTTTGTACGTTTTGTTTTAAATCGCTTGCACAGCTATGGAGTTGGCAAGATATATGCTGACTATTATCCGACATTAAAAAATACCCAAGTAGCTGACTTTTACGATAGGGTGGGGTTTGATTTGTCAGATCAGAAAGAGGATGGGACAAAAGCATATGTACAATGTTTGTCGGGTAATTATCAAATAGAATCTTATTATAAAATAAATATGAACTGATATGGAAGAGAAAATATTGGAGATACTGAAACTGGTATTTGAACAGGAGAATGTGGATGAAAGTTGCGCCCAGGTGAATTGTGAAAAATGGGACTCTTTGAAGCATTTGGAATTAGTGGTTGAGATTGAATCGGCATTTAATGTAGAGCTGGAACCTGAAGAGATTGCCGAAATGAAAAGTTTTAAGGACATTAAAAGGATACTTCAGGGGAAATAGATGGAGGTTGTTCGTTTTGTAAATTCAGTTTTTGAATCTAACACTTACCTTATTAAAGATGATTGCCAGAGTCAATGCTATTTAGTTGATTGTGGTGATCCGGAACCTATATTAGAAGAGTTGCAGCGCTTTGATTTAGAACTTGCGGCTATTTTTATCACTCATTCACATTTTGACCATATTTATGGATTGAATGAAGTGGTATCTAATATTCCCTTCGTTAAAGTGTATCTTTCATTACATGGAAAAGAAGGACTGTTTTCCGACCGATTGAATATGTCCAGATACCATTCTACTTCTTTTATATATGAATATGATGATAATATTGAAGTAGTAGAAAACAATTGTATCATATCTTTATTTGGTAGAGACGAGATGCAGATGAAAACTTACGAAACTCCCGGACATGATTGGAGCGCCTGTTGTTTTCAGATAAATAATTGTTTGTTTACCGGAGATTCCTATTTGCCTCAACACAAAGTGGTAACGACTTTCCCAAAAAGTAACAAGAGGGAGGCAGAAAAGTCTTTAGAGCGCATTAAAAAAATTGCTGTAGGATGCAACCTCTATCCGGGACATGGAGAAATCATATATGCGTAAATATGGGCTGCTGCTGTTAAGTGTTTTTTCTTTTCTTTTTATTCCTTACTACGTAAGAAAATCAAATAAACATAGATAATTTCGTTATGAACAAACGAATCTGGCTTTCGCTTGCTCACATGGGTGGCCGTGAGCAAGACTTTATAA